>Ga0207752_1000081_pt1 | contig 39315 bp, 31 predicted proteins | sample Pon2CUnioCityCA_6_FD_187272 | JGI IMG/M metagenome (GOLD analysis project Ga0207752, IMG submission 187272) | Marine sediment microbial community from Union City, CA, USA - Pond 2C Sediment 2 (SPAdes) | ecosystem: Environmental > Aquatic > Marine > Intertidal zone > Salt pond sediment ... | reverse complement strand
CAGCTCGTACTTCTCCTTCACCTGGGCCCCGTCGTAGACGGTGGGCGTTCGCTGGTACCGGCCGGGCGGCAATTCCACCGTCGTATTCTCATCCACCAGTTGCAGCAAATCCCGGTCGCCGGTGATGATGTGTACCGGCACGTCGTGCGCTTTCGCCTGCCGTGCCACGGTGCCCAGCACGTCATCCGCCTCATATCCCTCCACCTGAAAGATGGGAATGTTGAAGGCGCTCACCACCTCGCGGATCCGTTCGATCTGGATATCCAGCTCGTCCGGCATCTTCTCGCGCGTCGCCTTATACGCCTCGTAAATCTCGTCGCGCTGGGTCATACCTGCGTCAAAGCTGACCGCCAGATAGCGGGGCGGATCGTCGGCAGAGAGTAAATCTAGTAACGTCCGGGTGAAACCGTACGTGGCATTGGTCGGCTCTCCCTCTTTCGTGCTAAAAGCCTCCAGAGGAAGTGCATAGAACATGCGGTAAGCCAGGGCGTGGCCGTCAATCAAAAATAGTTTTTCGTTCGCCATTGTCGAGCTTCCTTTTCTCTCACTGTCAACAACCCAGTATAGCACATTTATTCTATTATTGCCGTCAACGGAGCGATCTCAGCGTAAACGTATTCTCCGGGACTCTGCCTTTGCCCTGAGTCAAATTCGGTAAACCGGGAGGAGTATGGCGGCATTTCAGCCCACACTGCCCCGCGTATCCCCCGCTTTCTACGGTGAGCGCCGGCAGGAACCACCCGATGGCTATCCTTCCCGGCTGCGGTTAAGGAAGAGATCCAGTTCCCTCTCACTCAAGGGCTCGGCTCTCTCCGCCGCGTAATAGCCTCTCTCCCACAGCTCTTTCTTGACCGCAAATTCGGTTTGAATGATCGTTTCTGCTCCCCGCTTGAACAGATGAGCTGCCCAGGCGCTACTCCGCCCCGGCGGGCATTGTACCACCAGGTGCACCAGCTTCTCCCCCACCGTCAGATAATGCAGCTCACAGTCGTTGTCTGCGGCAATTCGTTCCAGGCCCCGGCGGAGCGCAATGCGCAACGGGGCCGATAGTGGTCCCAGCGCACGCCACACGAGCGCATACTTTTTTGCAACACCTGCTCCCGGGAAAGGGCCTTCCACCGTAACGGTTGCGGCCGGCGCAGCAGCGCCCGCATCCATCCCGGCCTTCTCTCCCCGGGCCTCGGCAACCTGGCGCGCCAGCAACGCTGCCTGGGCACGGAATGCTTCCATTCTCGTTTCTGGCTGGGCCACCAGCGTCAAGAGCAGACCCTTACCAACCGGCCGGGTATACAGTTGCAGATCGCTGCTGCGCGACGGCAACAATACAAATTGTACCTGGGCCGTCAGACCCGGCTCCCACGTCTGGTTCACGCGTTCCGCCACCCGTCCCGCCTGTTCATCGGAGAGGGTGCCGGCATGGGCCAGCAAATCCGCGCCCTGGGAGACCAGGATGGCCAGCATTGTCTCCGGCAGGGCCGTCCCCTGGAGCAACGGTAGCAAGGCACCATTTCCGGTGCCCACCAATCCTTCTCCGGGCCGTTTGTTCTCTCCCGCCGGCCGGCCGGGAACCACCTGTTTCCAAACATCTTCCAGAAAGCGATCCAGACCCAAAGCCACGGCCGGCCGGGGCAGGACGCCCTGTATCTGGTCTTCGTAAGGAGCCGGTACCGTTATCTCGGTACGCGCAACGGTTACCACCAGGGGTAAATCCGGTTGCAGACGCCGCAAGGCCTCGATGGTGCCCCCCAGCCCCTCCAGCGGAACAAAGGCCAGATCCTGCTTCTGCCGCCCGACAATGAGACACGCCTGGCGCACCGTCGGCGCCGACGAGATCTGGAAATCCCCGGCACTCAGCAACGCCTGGAAGAGGTGTCCCGCAAACTGCTCATCCGGCTCGACGATCAGGATCTGTTTCATCGCACCCTCGATTCTACTTTCCCCCTCCCGGCCGGTCAAACCTGCCCGGCCGGGCCTGCCCCTTTTCCCTCTCATTTTCTGCCCTTGCCCGGGATAGTCAAGTATAATACGGAATCATCGCCAGTTCAGGAGGAAAAGATGAAGTATCAGGGTTGTCGTGGCACATTTGGCGGAGCTCTTTTTGGCCTGGCCTTCTTCAGTTGCGGCCTGATCTTCTTTCTCGTCTTCGGCCAGAGTTACACGCTCCGTTGCACCCGGCCGGAACCGAGCCAGATCGCGTGTACCCGCGAGCGGCGCTGGTTGCGGAGAGTGTCTATTGGGAATGAGTCAATCGATGAGCTATCGCAGGCGTGGGTTGGCGAAAGCTGTGATGAAGACGGTTGCACTTACAGGGTGGAGCTGGCAACCGCCAGTGGAAATACGGCCCTTACTCGTTACTACTCCTCCGGGTACGACGAAAAGGCGGTGGTCGCCAGCGAAATAAACACCTTCCTGGCCGACCCGCGTATTCCTACGCTGGAGGTACGCAGCGACGCGGGCCTGTTCGGCTTTCTCCTGCCCCTTATCTTTATGGTGGCCGGCCTGGGTACTGTTCTTGCCTTCGCCGCCAACGTCCTGCGCGCTTTCTATCGCGGAGCACGTTTGTGAACGCCGGAGCTCTTTCTATCAGTCCCCAGAAGGCACCACGTCGAGGGAAATACTCTCAAGCTGGGAAGGCGGGGGTACCATAATCTTGTCGGCCGGGTGGCCGGACATACTCCAGGCACCGGTGTGGGTGACCTTAACCTCGACCAGCTCGCCGCGCAGGTCCCGCGGATCGTCAAAAAAGACCAATTTGCCCCGCGGGTCCCGTCCTCGCCAGCGCGTCTTGCGTTTGCCGGTTACCAGTACTTCCACCGTCTCAGTCAAGTAAGCGCGCATACGTTCCTCTGAGATCTGCTCGTTAAGACGGTCGAGCACTTCGAAACGGCGCCGCTTCTCCTCATCCGGCACGTCGTCTTCCAGCCGGCGCGCACTGACCGTGCCCGGCCGGGGGCTGTAACGAGCCAGGTGGATCTTATTCAGGCGCAACTCCTCCAGCAGGTCATAGGTCTGCTGGAACTGCGCTTCCGTTTCGCCCGGGAAACCGACGATAATGTCGGTGTTCACCGCCGCATCAGGCACAATCTCCCGGATATGGTAAACCAGGTCCCGGTATTGCTCCGCCGTATAACCGCGCCGCATATTCTCCAGCACCTCGTTGGCCCCGGCCTGCACGGGCACCTCTATCTGGGGCATCACCTTGGGCAGGTCGCGCACAGCATAGAGGATCTTATCCGTCAAATAGTTAGGATGGCTGGTCAGGAACCGGATCCGGGCCAGGCCGTCGACGCCGTTCACTGCCCGCAGTAGATCCGCCAGATCCGGGCCGTCGGGGACGTCGTAACCGTAACGGTCCACAATCTGTCCCAGCAAGACCACTTCCTTCACCCCCTGTTCCACCAGCGAGCGCGCCTCAGAGACGATGGCGCCCACCGGCCGGGTCCGTTCCTTCCCCCGCTTCTGGGGAATGATGCAGAAGGTACAGGCATGGGAACAGCCATAGACGATGGCCACCGGGGCCGATACCATCTGCCCGCGCTGGTGGGTGGGCAAAATCACCTCGCCATCCTGGATGGCGTGCAACTGGGCCGTATCCGCCCGCTCCAGGGCCAGCGCCTCACCCTGCCCCAGGTGGTTAAGCAGAGGCGCGCCGTCGCTGGAAGGCTCCATAAAAACGTCGACGAACGGAAACGCCTTTTCCAGCTTTTCGTTACCATGGACGCCCACCACACAGCCCATGACGGCGATGGTCTTCTGCGGATCCCCATCTTTCAAGGGGCGCAGGGCGTGGAGCTTATTGTAGGCCTTGTCTTCCGACTGCTGCCGTACCGTGCACGTTTCCAGCACGATCACGTCCGCGTCTTCCGCCCGCTCGGTGGAGCGGTACCCCACCTTTTCCAACTGGGTCGCCACCCGCCGGGCGTCGGCGTAATTCATCTGGCAGCCGGTAATCCAAAAGTGATATTTCTTGTCGCTCATAATATTCTCTGCAAGAGATTGGAGATTAGAGACCGGAGATCGCGGTTAAGCGCAATAAATCTCCAATCTCTGATCTCTAATCTCTGATTTTTCCTACAATCAGTGCTTCGGATAAGGTAAACGTGATCTTATCACCCTGGAAAACGGGCGTCAAAAACTCTAACGCTTCTCTAGGCGCCTGGCGCAACATGGCGTGCAGGCGCACGGTATCGGCCGGAGAGACGTGCATCCGGGCAGCCCAGCTGTGGAAGTCCAGCTCCTTGGCCAGGATCTCCTCATGCTGGATGGTAAAACCGGCAGCGTAGAAGGCGTCGCGCCAGCCGTGGATGGAGAGACAGCGCCGGTGGCTGGGATCGCGCAACCGTTCGAAGGAATTGACATAACGGCCCGCCTGCCGCTGCACCCGTCCCTTCTTGCCCCTCAGCTTGCTGCCGGGGACGATGTTGTCCACCACGGCCAGCAGGCCACCCGGCCGGAGCACGCGCGCCGCCTCCGCCAGGAAGCGGTCGATGTCGGGAAAATGGTGGGCGGCGATGCGGCACGTGACCAGGTCAAAACGCGCCGCAGGAAACGGCAGCCGTTCTGCATCTGCCTGGGCCACCCGCACATTCGCCATCCCTTTTTCCCGGGCCAGCGCACCGGCCTGCGCGGCCATGGCGTGCGTCAGGTCGGTTGCCACAACCGCGCGCACATGCGGTGCGAGCGTGTGGGCCGTATGGCCGGCCGCAGTGGCCACGTCCAGTACGTCCCATTCCGGCCGGGGTGCTACCATCTCTACCAGGCGGGCCAGACTCGCCCCTTGGGCGTGAACAGCGCTGGTGGCATAGGCACTGGCTTTATCGCCAAACTGCTGCTGGACTTGCTGCTTATTCATAGGACGCTGATTTTACCGATTTTGCCGGTTTTTCGCTCCCCGCTACTGCCGGCTTTCCTTTTCTACTTCCTACTTCCTAATCAGACCTCCCGTATTCGGAAGCCTGACCGCAGGATTTCTACTGCCTCTTTGCGCGGGCGCAGCGCGTCCGGTATCGTTCGCCTATGCGCACCATAGAAGTTATTCCCTACGATGATGGCTGGCCGGCCCGCTTCCGGGAGATTGCCGGGGAAGTAGCCGGCATCCTCGCCGACGAAATCGTTGCCGTCCACCATATCGGCAGCACGGCCGTGCCCGGCCTCGCCGCCAAGCCCATTATCGACCTCCTGGTCGAAGTCCGCGACATTGCCAGAGTAGACGGCTACAACCCGGCAATAGAAGCCCACGGCTACCTGCCGAAGGGGGAGCATGGGATTCCGGGACGGCGCTTCTTCATCAAAGGCAGCGAAGAAGACCGCCTGGCCCACGTTCACATCTTCGCGCAGGGCGATCCGGCCATTGGCCGCCACCTCGCCTTCCGCGATTACCTGCTGCGGCACCCGGCCGAGGCAGCCGCTTACGGCCGGCTAAAAGTAGAGCTCGCGCGTAAACATCCGCACGACATCGAGGCCTACATGGACGGCAAGCGCGAGCTGGTCGAGAGGGTGGAAGCGGAAGCGCTGGTCTGGCGGGTGGAGGAGAAGGGGGCCGGCCGGTAGACCGGCGAACACACCTCAAACCACATTGTACTCCTCAACCAGCCGGTCTTCCTCAAAGCGGGCATAATCCAGTTCGGAAATGTCCAGCGTCTTCGTTTTGCCGTCCACGATATACTCCGCCAGCAGCAAGCCCGCAACCGGTCCGTGCATGAACCCGTGCCCGCTGAAGCCGGCGACCACATAGTAGCCGTCCAGCGCCGGGACCGGCCCAATGATGGGATGGGCGTCTGGCGTCACCTCGTAGAGTCCGGCCCAGTGGGAGACCAGACCGGCGCGCTCCAACAGCGGCAGGCGCTCGATGGCATGTTCCATATGAACCAGTTCCCAGGCTTCGTCCACCCGCTGGTCAAAACCCGGCTCCTGGTCCTGATTGCTCATGCCGGTCAGCAATCCCTCCCCTTCACGATGGAAATAAAGGCTCTGGGCAAAGTCGATCACAAAGGGGAAACCAGGGTCCAGTGCAGGCAGCGGGGTGGTGGTCAACATCTGCCGCCGGACTGGCGTGATGGGCATAGGGACGCCGGCCATCTGGCTGACCGCACCGGCCCACGGTCCGGCCGCATTGACCACGACCTCGCAGGCAATGGTGCCCTGGTCCGTTTCAACGCCCGTGATCCGGCCGGGCTCAACCTTGATTCCGGTTACCGCCACGTCGGTCAGGGCCCGCACCCCCAGCCGCCGGGCTGCGCTGACGTAGCCGGCGACGACCCCGTTGGGATCGGCCAGCCCGTCTCCCGCGTGGTAAGTGCCCGCCAGGACATCCTCCGTATTCATCTGGGGTACCAGCCGCCGCACATCCTCCGGCGTCAGCCATTCGGTGGGCACCCCCAGCCGGTTTTGCATCGCCACATTGTGGCGGAATTTCTGCACGTCCGCTTCGGTTGTCAAAAGGAAGAGATAGCCCGGCCATTGCAGATCGATCGCCTGTCCAATCTCTTCCTCAAAAGCCTCAAGCATCGGCAGGCTGATCTGGGAGAGGCGCACGTTAATCTCAGTGCTAAACTGGTAGCGGATGCCGCCGGCGCACCTTCCCGTCGCTCCCTGCCCAAAAAACGACTCGCGCTCCAGCAAGAGCACGTCCCGTTCGCCGCGCATTGCCAGATGATAAGCCGTACTGGCCCCCATGACGCCACCACCGATAATTACAATTCTTGCCCTTTCTGGTACGTTACTCATCCAATCATCCTCTATGCTCAAATATAGTCAGCAGCGGCTATTGTAACGCGAACCGCAAGCCACAACATCACCGCGCCGGGTTCGTCACCCAGGCGATGGACGTACAGCGCAGGCCGGGCGTGGGAACGAAATGCCGGTACGGTCGGCCGCCGCCAGAACCGTCCGGGGCCGCCAGTTCGATCACGCGCAGTCCCAGCCGGGCCAGCCACCCGCCCTCCTGGGCCCAATCAAAAGAACGGACACCGGGGAAGTAGCTGCCCCGGGTGTCGATCACGGCCTGCTCGCTCTGTAGATCGTACATCAGAAAACGCAGCCCGGCTCTACCCCCGGCGGAGGCGAAAAGAGCCAGCCAGCGCCTGCCCGGCGCCACGGCCTGGTCCCGCAACCAGGCAACGGAGCCATCCTCCATCCCCAGCAGATGAGCCACGCGGGCATCCTCTTGCGCCACGAGGAAAAGCTGCTCCATCTCGCTGGCGGCCAGAGCCACGGCAACCAGCAACGCCGGATCCTGGTCCAGTACGGGCACAACCGCCGCGATCCGCCAGCGACCGCGCCGGACATCTGCCGGCAATTGCGCCAGCAGCGAATCAACTGTGACCGTCTGCCGCGTACCGCCCTCGTCGGTAAAGGCCAGGGTTTGCCGGTCAGGGCTGACAAACCCGATCTCGTCCCGGTGTGTCCAAAAGACCTGGGCCGCCCGGCCGGCCAGAACCGGCTCCCACGAGAGCGCCTCCCGCGTGCCCCGCAGCCACTCACCGCCTCCCGTCTCGATCAGCAACTGCGTCCCATCCGGAGACCAGAGGGGGCGCCCGGGCAGTGCGCGCCACGCGCAGCCACGCGCATCACAAGATGTCAGATCGAAGAGTCCCACGCCTTCGGGGATCGGCTCATCCGTCGTAATCCTGAGCATGGTGGCGTATCGTCCCTGCGGATCCTCTCTCGTCGGATACGCCGGACGCCAGACAACGTCTGCTCCCGGCACGTCAAAAGCCACCGTTTTGCCGGCCTGCCACCAGGTGGTGCCCAGCCAGCTCGCATCCCGGGGTGATAGATCGAAAACAAACACGCCCCGGTCTCCAGGGGCCGGCACCAGCGTGGGGTAACCACCGGCCAGGGAGCGTAACCTCTGCCAATGCTCGTCGGCGACCTCATAGCGATACAGGCCCATCTCTCCCTCATCATCCTCGCAGACCAGATGCAAATCCTCAGCCGGCCAGGCGGCCGGTTCGCCCCACACCCGGTTTGCCTGGCGGTAAAGAAAGGCCAGCCAGTCACTCTCCCACGCTTCCCACTCCCAGGATGGGGCCGATTGCCCGATCCGGCTCAGCCAGGGCCACAACCAGCCACTCTTCACCAGCAGACGCTGGAGCTCGCCGCTGCTCAGCCCGCTGGCTTCCTGCAGGAACTGCACGAAAGCGGGTGCCTGCACCTCGGCACCGGGCGGGAGTGATTGCCCGGCCCACAGCATCCCAAGCTGTTCCGCCGTCAGAGGATTGTCGACGAAAGCGGTGTAATCGGTGGCAGCGACGGGCCATTCCGGTAAGCGTGTAGCCGCCACCTGCCGGGCCAGCAACGCTTCCTGGAAGGCCCGGCCGGCACAGCACTGATAGCCACTTAGCTCGTTGAGCACGGTGGCCACCACGGCGGCCGCGTAGCTTCTGGCCAGTACCACTCTGGCATCCGCTCCACCCCCCTCCCCCAACAAGGAAGGCGCCGGCAGAAACATCCTGCCGGCCTGGGCCTCGGCGCCGGCCGGCAGGCGCTCCGCCACCAGCACGCTCCCCGGGGCCGGATCCAGCGTCACCTGGACGGGCGGTAACCGGGCGCACGTTGGGGACAACTGGTCACATGCTGCCGCCAGATGATCCTGTATTTCCCGGAGCAAGGTCAGGGCCAGGGCCTCATCCCGCCGGGGAAAGGTGAGCACAACGCCGCCTTCTCTCACCGTCGCCTGCCCACCCCAGAACGCGGGCTCTGGTGGCGAAAGCAACCAGTGCTCCTCCCCCCGGCGGTAGATGTGAGTTTGCTGCAGGCTGACGGTACTCGTGACTCCGGCAACCGAGTACGCCTGGGCCGTCACCACTGCCGCTTCCTGCAATTCAGGGGAGAAAGTTACCGTCTGGATAGTCGCCGCGCCCACCGGCTCCCACCCGAACAGCTTCGCCGTCTCCGCCAGGAGCAGGCCTGCTTCCAAGCGCCGTTGCTGGTCCTCCGTCCACTCCTGATCCCGGCCGGAGAGCATCGTCGCGAACAGTTCAGGGTCATCCCCGGCCACCGCTCGCACCACCACGCTATGAGCAGCCCGTACCTCCTGCTCCAGCACCCTGGTCGTCTGCCCCACCTGCCGCCGTACCGCCAGCGCGGCCAGGCCCGCTCCCACCAGGATCAGAGCCAGCGTGAGCGCCAGCCAGGGCCAGCGGCGCGGCCCGTCGCCGGCCGGGCCGCTTTCTTCATCCCAACCCTTTTCGGCAGGGTCTGCTGTCTCCCACTTGAACTCCATTGCTTCAACTTTACAGGAAGGCATACCCGACAGCAATCCCCGCCCGTGCAAGGCACCCGGCATAGGCAGGCAGTAAGCAAAGGTGTTCTGCCCAGGGCCTGGCATGAGAACCACCACCAGAATGATAGCCCATTTTTACTAGGGAATTTTACCCATACCTTTTTTGTGTCCCGGCTATGTACCCCGGATACCTTGTAAAAAAGCCCTGGCGTCTCCATACTGTGGGTAGCCTGCGGGGCCGGATCAGGCTCTTTAGCCAGCCGGTGCCCCGGCAAGTGAAAGGAGATAGAACCATGACTCAAGAACCAATTGATCGCCATGAACACGTTCAAGTCAGTGACCATCATCAGGAACGGGTGGTTCACGACCTGAGCGCCGAACAACGCCAGATTTTAACCCGTGCCACCCACCTTCTCTGGCTGGTTGCCGCGGTCCTGGAGGTCCTGATCCTCATTCGCGTGTTCCTGAAGTTGATCGCCGCCAACCCGGCCAGCCCCTTCGCCGCCCTGATCTACGGCGTGACCGACCTCTTCCTCTTCCCCTTCTTCGGGTTGACCGCCACACCGGCGGCAAATGGTATGGTACTCGAGATCCCCTCAATCATCGCCATGCTGGTCTACTTCTTTGGCTTCTGGATCCTGGCCAAGCTGATCTGGCTCTTATTTGAGCGTCCCAGCGCGCGCACCGTGACCACCGTCGATGCCCATCCCGAACCGGTGGTGCAAGAACGAGTGGTGGTCGAGAAAGAACCGGTGGTGGAGGAACGGATCGTGGTAGAAAAGGAACCGGTGGTGGAAGAACGGGTCGTCGTCAAGAAACAGCCCGTCATCGAAGAGGAGGTTGTGGTTGAAGAGGAACCCGGCGTCGGCCGGCGCGTGGTTCAGCGAAAACGGGTGATAGACGACGGCAGTTGACGCCAATAGACAAGAACGGGAAGCTTTGCCCAGAGCGCAACCTGCGTCTGGGCCGCCTCCCTCAGCCGCGCCCCCGGCAGGCGCGCTCGCTGAACGGCCCGAGCGGGCGCAGGTAGCGGCCGCAGGTAGCCGGCGAGCACGAACGCCGGCGAGAGGAAAGCAGGAGAAGAAGAAGCAAAAGCCAGGCTGTCCGGGCAGCCTGGCTTTTCTGGCTTCATTACCCTTTCATGGAACTGGAGATGCTACGGTTGTTGCCGAAAGTGGGGCAGCGCCTGGGGGATAAGACGAAAGCGGGCAAAAGGAATCGAACCAATATCTCCAGCCTGGAAGACTGGCGTTCTACCGTTGAACTATACCCGCACACCTTCTACCATAACAAAAAAGGCGGCTGTCGCAACCGCAACAGCCGCCTCTAAAGTTATGTTAAACTGATTCACTCTGGCCGGACGGCTGAAGCCGTGACTACAAACCTTCAGAAGCAGGTGAAAACTACACGTCCACCGTCTTGGGGTCGATCCCGGCAGCCTTCAAATCCTTGAAGAAGCGAGAGCGTTCGCGGGCATTTTCCACCCGGGCCCGGCGCACTTCGTCAGCGGGCATATCGTCGGTAATTTCGATATAGTCCGGCGGCGCCACGTTGTCGGGAATGGCCACCGACCCGGTCCCGGCTTCCGCTGCCGCTTCTGCAGTTTCCGCAGCCTGCGCAGCCTCCTTCGCTTCCTCCGTCGCCTCGGCAGCAGCCGAGGCTGCCGCGGCCTGCTGCTCTTCCAGCTCCTTCGGGTCGATCCCTCGTTCTTTGAGCGCCTTGTAGTACTGGCTGCGCGCCTTGGCATTATGCACCCGCGCCTTACGCACTTCCCCGGCGTCCATATCGTCGGTAATTTCGATGTAATCAGGCTGGGGAATATCGTCCGGGACGGTGATTGCTTCGCGGGAAGTGGCCGGGGTAGGCGCAGCCGGCTCCGCCGCTTTGGGCGAGGCCCCCGTTGCTGCCGGCGCCGCGGAGGCCTGTTCCTTCACGGCGGTTGCCGCTTTGGGATCGATGCCGGCCTCTTTTAACGCCTTGTGATACTGGCTGCGGGCTTTAGCATTGGCGATGCGCGCCTTGCGTACTTCGGCCGGCGACATATCATCCGTAATCTCCACATATTCGGGTTCGGAGATACCGGCCGCCGCGGCCGCCGTCGGAGATGCCTTCTGTGCTTCCGCCGCCACCGGCTGTCCTGCAGGCTGGTCTGCCGCCGGCGCGGCCGGTGCCTGTTGCTTCAACGCCTTAACCGCCGCCGAACGCGCCTTGGCATTGGCGATGCGCGCCCTGCGCACCTCGGCCGCCGCCATATCGTCGGTGATTTCCGTAAACTCATAATCCACCCCAGGCACCAGATCTTCCGGCTTTTTGGTCGGCGCTGCCGGTTTCTGAGCCACAGCCGCCTGTTGCTGCTCGGGGACGCCCCCAGCCGGGATTCCCATCTTGGCCCCCTGCCACGTGTGGAAAGCGGCAATGCGTACGGCCGAAAGAGGGTCCGCCTCCAGCTCCTGGCTGGCCGTCTTCAGATTCGTTGCCCCCAGCCGGCCAATGCGCATATTTGCTCCGCGCGGTAGCGCGGCAGCACGGCGGGCAGCCAGCTTTCGTGCCTCTGCCAGTTGGGCCGGTACATCTGAACCGGTTGGCAACTCATAACCCAGCGTTGCCGATTCGATGGTAGCGGTTTGGCCGGCCCGCATCTCTACCTGGTTTTCTTTAACCGTCCGGCTGAGCCAGACAAAAAGGGCTGCAACGACAACCCCGACGATAATAACGAGGATACCGACAATGCCGGCAATTGTGAAAACATTCATGAAATACCCCTCTAAATGTGATGGTCGAGCTAGCAGATTATACTTGTGCTTTATTTCTCAAGCAATCTTTAATCTTCGTCCCCCATGCCGGGCCCGGCCGGCGCCCCTACCTGCGCCGCCAGAAAATCGAGCAAATCGATCTGGGTCAGGATTCCCTGGACCGTATCACCACGGGCAATGATCACCGCCCGGCGGGTCCCGAACAGCCCCATCAACGTCTCCAAAGGTGTGTTCGGCTGGACGACGGCTACGTTGCGATCGACCAGCGCTTTAATCGTCTCCTGCGGTTCATGCCGGTGCTCGCCGCTCAACATATGTTTCAACAGGTCAATCTCCCGCACCAGGCCCACCAGTTGTTGCTGCTCATCCACGACCGGGAGCTGGGAAACCCCATATTCCTTGAGCCGCGCCACCACCTCCGTCAGGCGATCATCCACCCCGGCCGTGATCAGGCGATCATCACCTTTGCTTCGCTGCACGTCCTCCGCGCGCCGGTCAATCCACGCCCTCTCCAGGAACCCATTCTCCCGCATCCAATCGTCGTCGAACACCTTGCTGAGGTAGCGCGAACCGGAGTCGGGCAAGATGACCACCACCACCGCATCTGGGCCCAGGTTATGCTCCCGCGCATAGTGGATGGCTCCCCAGACGGCCGACCCGCAAGAGCCGCCGCCAAAGATCCCCTCCTCTCGCACCAGGCGCCGCGCGGTCAGAAAACTATTGCGATCGCTGACCTGGACGATCTCGTCCACCACGCCGAGGTCGGTAGTGTCCGGCAGGAAGTCCTCGCCGATGCCCTCCACCTTGTACGTCTCCGCCTTAGTGTATTCTCCCGTACGGTGCAGATCGTAGAGGATAGAGCCCACCGGATCCACGCCGATAATCTGGATCTCCGGACTCTTGTCCTTCAAATAGCGCCCAACGCCCGTGATCGTCCCGCCCGTACCAATCCCGGCGACGAAATGGGTGATCTTGCCCCGAGTCTGGGCCCACAGTTCCGGTCCTGTGCTCTCATAGTGGGCCTGGGGGTTGACGGGATTCCGGTATTGGTCCGCCAGCACCGCATTTGGCGTCTCTTCCACCAGCCGTTCGGCCACAGAGTAGTAACTACGGGGATCTTCCGGCTCCACGGCCGTGGGCGTCACCACCACCCGGGCACCATAGGCCCGCAGAAGCTGGATCTTCTCCTGCGACATCTTGTCCGGCATTACGAAAATGGTGCGGTACCCTTTTACCGCGGCGGCGATGGCCAACCCGACCCCTGTGTTGCCGGACGTGGCTTCTACAATGGTTCCTCCTGGCCTCAGCGCACCGCTCTTCTCGGCATTCTCGATAATGGCCGGGCCGATGCGATCCTTAACCGAACCGCCGGGATTAAAAAACTCTACCTTCGCCAGCAGGGTGCAGGCCAGATCACCCCCAACTGAGTTCAGGCGAACCAGCGGCGTGTGACCGATGGTCGCCAGGATGTCGTCATGCGCCTCTATTTCGTCCGCGGTAGACGAGCGGGTCGCTTCTACAATAGCCATTGGTTGTATTCCTCACAGAGTCGCCAGGATAAGATTTGATCCGTTCCCTGCCAGTATACCCGATCCCGGCCCAATCCAGTAATAAGGAAGCGCCGGGAAGAATCTGGATATTGAGGTTAATATATCTTGTACTCCCCCTCTTGTGCTTTATAATAGGGAGTGAGGGATTTCGTCAACCATTATGGAGGATTTCAATGTCCAGGAAAAAGTTGTGGGTTGTTCCATTTGTACTTCTGCTGCTCTCTTTCTTCGTAGTCGGTAACGTTTTTGCCGACTTCTCTTACGTGGTACAGCCGGGTGACACCCTGTACCGCATCGCCGAGCGGTACGGTACCAACGTACCCACCCTCGCCGGGATAAACAATCTTGCCAACCCGAACTACATTTACGTTGGCCAGGTGTTGACCATCCCCGGCGAAGGCGGGGAAGTGGCAACCCCACCCCCCGGCAGTACCGCGACGCCGGCGCCGACCGCCACGCCCCAGCCTGGTGGGGACGGCACTTATGTCGTTCAGCCCGGCGATACCCTGTACCGCATTGCCAGCCGCTTCGGCACCAATGTGCCGACCCTGGTGGGGATGAACGGTATCACCAATCCCAATCTGATCTACGTCGGCCAGGTGTTGCAGGTCCCGGGTGGCGGTGGCACGACGCCTCCGCCGGACACTGGCGGGACCGCTACCCCGCCCCCACCGCCTCCTTCCAGTGGCAGTGGCTTCGCCCTTGGTGGACAGACCACCGGCCTGGGCAACGCGGCTCTCATGCACTCTGCAGGCATGAACTGGGTGAAGATCCAGCGCAAATGGAGCGCGGGCAATAACCCGGCGGATCTGGCGGGCATTATCCAGGAAGCTCACGCCAACGGCTTCCAGATTCTGATCAGCGCGCCCGGCGCCAACCTCTATCCGGCTCCCGGCTCCATCGACTTCAACGCCTACGTCAATTATCTGGCAGGGGTAGCGGCCCTGGGGCCAGATGCAATTGAGGTATGGAATGAACAAAACCTCAACCGCGAGTGGCCGGCCGGCCAGGTTGATCCCAGCGCTTATGTCAACAACGTGCTGCGTCCCGCCTATAGTGCCATTAAGGCAGCCAACCCCAACGTGATGGTGATTAGCGGCGCGCCGTCGCCCACCGGCGTCAACGACGACGGCAATATCTGGGCCGACGACCGCTACATTGCCGGGATGGCCGCCGCCGGCGCAACCCGCTATGCCGACTGCATCGGCGTTCACTTTAACGCCGGTGCCACCTCGCCCTATGCGACCTCTGGCCATCCTGGAGGCAGCCATTATAGCTGGTACTATAGCCCGATGGTCACCCTCTACTACAACTCCTTTGGCGGTGCCCGCAAATTGTGCTTCACCGAGCTGGGCTACGTCTCCGACGACGGCTACCCGCCCGTGCCGTCAAACTTCGGCTGGGCAGCCGATACCACCGTCGCCGAGCACGCCCAATGGCTGGGCGAGACGGTGGCCCTGGCCCGCTCCGATAGCCGCGTGCGCATGATCATCGTCTACAACGTCGATTTCACCACCTATGACACCCAATCGGACCCGCAGGCAGGCTACGCCATTCTCCGACCCGACGGCAGTTGTCCGGCCTGTGCCACGTTGCGCAATGCCATGGGTGGCTGATTGCCTCCGCGTAGGCGGTATCTTATAATGGGAACAGTTACCTGATGGTGGCTGTCACAATTAACAAAATATCCAAGAGGGCGCCTCGTGCGCCCTCCTTGTTTTAAGGAGAAACAACAGATGAAGGTTAAGCGAATCTTATCCGCCAAGAGCGGGGACGTGATTACCATTCGCCCTGATGCGCCAATCCGGGATGCGGTGGCCCTGCTCACGGAACATAATATCGGCGCCCTCGTCGTCATGGCCGAGGGAGAAAGCCGGCCGGTGGGCATCATCTCCGAGCGGGACATCATCCACAGGTCGTCCGTGAGCGAATCGCTCTTCTCCGAGCCGGTAGAATCGATCATGACCTCCGAGTTAATCACCGGCATGCCCCAGGATGATCTCTATTCGGTGGCCCACACGATGACCGAAAAGCGGTTCCGCCACCTGCCGATCCTGGACGAGGGTAAGCTGGTGGGCATCATTTCCATCGGCGACGTGATGAAGGCCCAACGCGACGCTTACCGGGGCGAGATCGACACGCGGGAAACGCAGTTGTTAGCCGGGGCGGAATGACATCCTCAACGCATCGATCAAAACAGCGATAACCATCGACCACTATTCTCAAGGAGCAAAACATGCCTGAAGTTGGAACCGAACAAAACCCCCTACGGGTGGCTATCGTAGGCGCCGGCCCCACCGGTTTCTACACCGCCGAACAACTCTTCAAACAGAAACAGTACACCGTCGAAGTCGATATGTATGAGCGGTTGCCAACCCCCTTCGGCCTGGTCCGCTACGGCGTCGCCCCAGATCATCAGAAAATCAAATCTGTCACAAAAATCTTCGATCGGGTTGCCAAAAAGCCCGGCTTCCGGTTCTTTGGCAACGTCGAGCTGGGCAAGGACATTTCTGTCGCCGATCTGCGCAATTATTACCACCAGATCGTGTATACCACCGGCGCCCAGACCGATCGCTCGCTGGGCATTCCCGGAGAGGAATTAGACGGCAGCTATGCGGCCACCGAATTTGTGGCCTGGTACAACGGCCATCCTGACTTCCGTGAATGTAAATTCGATCTGTCGGTGGAGCGCGCGGCCGTCGTCGGCGTCGGCAATGTCGCCGTCGACGTCTGCCGGATCCTCAGCCGCACGCCGGAAGAGCTGGCCAGAACCGATATCGCCGACTATGCCCTGGAAGCGCTGCGCGAAAGCAATATCCGGGAAGTGTACATGATCGGCCGGCGTGGCCCTGCCCAGGCAGCCTTCACCACGCCTGAGATTAAGGAACTGGGAGAGCTGGAAGATGCCGAAGTATGGGTCCCGCCCGCGGAAGCCACTCTGGACGAATTAAGCGAGCAGGCGCTGGCCGAAAGCTCTGACCGGGCGACGACCCGCAAGGTCGAGATTATCCAGAGTTACGCGGAGGAACGGCCTACCGATAAATCGCGCAAACTGGTTCTGCGCTTTTTGGTTTCGCCGGTCGAATTTATCGGCGATGAGAACGGCCATCTCCAGGCGATCAAACTGGTCAAAAACGAGCTGTATAAGACGGAAGCGGGCACCCTGCGCCCGAGACACACGGAAGAGTATGAGACGGTGCCTATGGGCATCGCCTTCCGCTCGATCGGCTACCGGGGCGTTCCCCTGCCGGGGGTGCCCTTCAAAGAAAGCTGGGGCGTAATCCTTAATGAAGCCGGCCGGGTGATCGATTCTGATAGCGGGGAGCCCGTCACCGGCGAATACACCGCCGGCTGGATTAAACGCGGAGCCACCGGCGTTATCGGCACCAACAAACCGGATGCTGCCGAGACCGTGGATGCCATGATGGACGACCTGGCCGGCGGCCAGATCCTGGATCCCGCCAACCCCGGGGCAGAAGCCGCCCGCGAGATGGTCGAAGCGCAACAACCGCGGCGCTTCACCTACGAAGATTGGCTCGCCCTGGACGAAATCGAAGTGGCCCGTGGTGAGGAACAGGGACGCCCCCGCGTGAAGTTTACGACGGTAGAAAAGATGGCAGAGGCGCTGGATAAATAGCAGCCCGGCTCCTGGCAGAAGAGAGCCCCGGCGGGGCTCTCTTCGCAGTACAGCAGGTGCCTTATCTCCCTGAGGTCATGCTTCCAGGTGGCGAACAAAACGGCAGGTCGCGTGGAGAAAACCAAAATCGTCGGTCGCCGGCATTAGCTCCTCAACTTCCGTGATCAGAAAGAGCGCTCCGTCAAAGCGGACTTCGTCACCCACGCGCGGTGCCTGCGGCGTATTGACGATGGCACCGGTGTGGCTACCATCTTCGACAACATAACTCACTTTGTAATAGGTTACTTCACTCATCCTGACCTCTCAGGTAGCGGCGAGGTTCCCATGACCTAGCTTATGCAGAAAGTGTTTGGACCTGACACACATGAGGAGGCTGCCGGGCCGGGATTTGAGGATCCCTTTCTCCTCAACACGTGTGACATGTTTAGATGGTTTTTATTAGACGCCAGCCCGGAAGTTAGATTGCACATTCCAGTAGATCCAGACCTCACACAGGCCTCCCAACTCCGACATTAAATAATTGTTGGAACCGGCACCCAGATTCCAATAGCGGTTGACTTTTGTCCGTAATCTGGTACCATACATCTCGCTTGCCGAAGTGGCGAAACAGGCAGACGCGCTACGTTCAGGGCGTAGTGGGCATTACGCCCGTGTGGGTTCGACTCCCACCTTCGGCACCTTCGAGACAGCCCGGTTTCTGACCGGGCTTTTTGTTTCTTAGATCGAGGCGCCCGGGGCACAGCTACTCCTCCACCCGCTGCAACAACTCCGGGTTGGACACAGCCACCTTCTCGCGGGCGGTTTTCCGGCAATGATCCAGCAACTGCTGCCAGCGCTCCGCTTCGTCAACGGCGCCGGCGTCGAGCGACCCGCAGAGGCGTTTATTCAAGCCGGCGATCGCCTCTTGCCGGGCCGTGGTTGGTCTTGCTTGCATCATCCTCTACTATCTGATCTATTGGTCCGGAGACGATAGCCGGAAACGTTACCATCCCATTATGAGAATAGCCAGTCCATTGTGGCAGAAGTTGAGGCAGCCGTCAACAGGGGATAGAATAGGAAAATTAGACCATTTGAGCCAGAGAAACTGCAAGGACGGAGATGAATATCCTACAAGATGATAAAGCATTGTTAGCCGACACCATTGAAATCACCCGTGCCGCCGGGGCGGAGATCATGGCGTATTATCACAGCACCTTCGAGGTAAAAGATAAATTTCCCGACAACCCGGTAACGGACGCCGATTATGCCGCGGACACCTTGCTGAAGGAACGGCTGGGCGCGCGCCTGCCCCAGGCAGGCTGGCTCAGCGAGGAAACGGTGGACAGCCCGGAACGGCTGGACCGGGCCTACGTCTGGGTTGTCGATCCCCTGGACGGCACCAAAGAGTTTGTCATGGGCATCCCTGAATTCTCGGTCTCCGTCGCCCTGGTCCACCAGGGCACGCCCCTTCTCGGCGTGATTTACAATCCGGCCACAAAAGAGCTTTATACCACCGTCCGTGGGGAAGGCGTCTCGCTTAATGGCGAACCGGTCACCGTCAGCGATCGTGCCCAACTGCGCGGCGCCCGCGTGGACGCCAGCCGCTCTGAAATGAAGCGGGGCGAGTTCGAACCGTTTGCCGATTTCATCGAGGTGAACGTCATGGGCAGCATCGCCTACAAGCTGGCCCGCGTAGCCGCCGGCCAGGCCGACGCCACCTGGAGCCGCGGGCCAAAGAACGAGTGGGATATTTGCGCCGGTGCGCTGCTCGTCCAGGAAGCCGGCGGCCAATGTGTCAATCTCGATACCACGCCCTTCACCTTCAACCGGCCCAACCCCAAGGTTAAGGGAATTATTGCCAGCAACAACCACCTGTACCAAGAAGTCCTGGAAAACCTGGCCCCGCACGGGGCAGCCCGCACCAGGTAAACCTGGAAACAACCATGAATGTAGACAAGATTGCCAACACTGCCACCCAACTTCGTCAAAATATCCAGAAAGTGATCGTGGGCAAAGACGCGGTCATTGATCTGGCCCTGAACGCCCTCCTCTGTGAAGGGCACCTGCTGCTGGAAGACGTCCCCGGCACCGGCAAGACGACCCTGGCCAAAACGATTGCCCGCTCCCTCGGCTGCACCTTCCAGCGAATCCAGTTTACGCCCGACCTCCTGCCCTCTGACGTCACCGGCGTCTACTTCTACAACCAGAAACAGCAGGAATTTGTCTTCCGGCCGGGCCCCATCTTCTCCCAGATTCTGCTCGCCGACGAGATCAACCGGGCCACGCCGCGCACCCAATCTTCTCTGCTGGAAGCGATGCAGGAGCGGCAGGTCACCGTAGACATCGCCACCCATCCCCTGCCCCGGCCGTTCCTGGTGATGGCCACCCAGAATCCCATCGAATTGGAAGGCACCTTTCCCCTGCCGGAAGCCCAGCTCGACCGCTTCCTGATGAAGATTGCCATCGGCTACCCCGACGAGGCCCAGGAAAACGAAATCCTGCTCCGCTTCGAGCGGGAAGATCCGCTGGAAGTGCTGCAGGCCGTGGTCCAGCCGGAGGAGATCCTGGAGATGCAGGACGCCGTGCGCCAGGTGCGGGTGGAGGAATCGGTGCGCAACTACATCGTCAACGTCTGCCGGCGCACGCGCACCCATGAAGACATTGAACTTGGGGCCAGCCCCCGGGCGACCATGGCCCTCTACCGCACCTGCCAGGCCCTGGCCGCCATCCGTGGTCGTGATTTTGTGATTCCCGACGACGTCAAGGCGATGGCTCCCCCCGTCCTGACCCACCGGCTGGTGGTGAACCCCCAGACCCGCCTGCGCGGGCGCCGGCCGGAAGATGTGGTGCGCGAGGTCGTGGAAACCGTCCCCGTCCCGGTCGAGGGCGATTAGACGATGGATGATGTTCGCCTGGTGGTCATCGACCGGCAGGATAAAGCCCAGGAGCGAAAGGACGCGCGGGCAAAAATAAGCGACAGGTTGCGCCGGGGAGAACTCCCCACTTTTGCCGAAGTAGCCGAAGCGCGCGGCCTGGTGCTGCGCGAGCGGCGCGACAGTATTTTCAGCGATGCCTGGGTGCCCCTGGCCCTTCTCTTCCTGCTCATCGGTTTTCTCTCCGGGCGCAACGTCGCCCTGCTCACCCTGGGTCTGATCCTGCTCCTGGTCTATGGGGTCAGCACCTGGTGGCAGCAAAACGCGCTGGTGGGCGTCACCTACGAGCGCGAGTTCGACCGTACCCGGGTCTTTCCCGGCGAACCGATCGAAATGACACTGAAGGTGGCCAACCGCAAGCCCCTGCCCCTCACCTGGTTACGCTTCACCGATCGCCTGCCCATCGCCCCGGTTGAGATGGACAAACTGGCCGAAGTAAGCGGTGAAACCCATGGCTACTACATGCTGCAGAATATCTTTTCCCTCAGCGGGAACAGCCGCGCCCGGCGCACCTTCACCTTTCGTTTTCCCTGGCGCGGATACTACAAGCTCGGTCCCGTTACCTACCGCTCCGGCGATATCTTCACCCTCCTGACCATCGAGCGCGAGCACGACGATACCGAGACCCTCGTCGTCTATCCCCAGGTGTGGCCGCTGGAAACGCTGGGGCTTCCGCCAAAAGAACCGTTCGGCGAAATGACGGTCCAACGCAGCCTCTTCACCGACCCCATCAAAACCCAGGGGATCCGCGATTACCAGCCCAGTGACCGCTTTCGCGATGTCCACTGGAAAGCGTCTGCCCGGCGCGGGCACCTGCAAACCAAAGTCTATGATCCCTCCACCGGCATGAACCTGGTAATCTTTCTCAACGTAGCCACCATGCGCCGCCACTGGATGGGCTATAACCCGGAACAACTGGAGCGGGCGATCAGCGTGGCCGCCTCCATCGCCAACTATGCCACCGAACAGAAGTGGGGGATTGGACTTTATGTCAACGGCTCGGTGCCCAAGTCGGACCAGCCGATCCGCGTACCTCCCGGCCGGGCGCCAGACCAGCTATCCCATATCCTGGAAGCGCTGGCCGCCACGACCGAGTTTGCCACCGGCTCGATTGAGAAGTTGTTACAGCAGGAAAGCGTGCGCCTGCCCTGGGCCGCCACCCTCGTGCTGGTCACCGCTCACGTCAACGAAGAGATTGGCGCCGTGCTCCTGCGCCTCAAGGAAGCAGGGCGCAGGGTGGCCCTCATTTCCCTGGACGAAGGGCCCCTACCGGCTCTGCCCGGCATTCTCAGCTACCATGTCCCCGCCGGTGTCCCGGCCGTCCCGTCCGGAAGCCCGGCAACGGGCGCGGACGAGCGCCGGCGCCGCACCGAAGCGGCCCTGGCCGGCGTGCCCGTCCCCGAAGCGATTCGCCCGGCCGAAGACGCGCCCGGCGACGGCGATAACGGAGCAAACCGGCGATGATCGCGCCGCAACAGGCCGCCCCGCTCCCCGGCAGCACCCGGCTCCGTAGCCTCCTGGGCACCCTCTGGGCCTACGGCCGGCACGAGCTCCTGTACCTCTGCTGGGCCCTGATGGAGGTTGCCCTGCTGACCCCCGTGCTACTTTCCGCCATGGGCTGGGCCCGTTATTGGCCCCCGGCCGTCTTTGCCTTCTGGCTGCTGGCGATCATCCTCCTGCCGTTTAACCTGAACCGGATGCTGACGGTCGGCGGCGTTTCCGTCCGCCGGCAGCGCTACGTCATCCTGCTGGCCTTCGTCATCACCCTCTTCTTTAGCCTGCGCACCCTGCTCTACGAACCGGTTTCGCTCCTAGATTTTGGCTGGCTGCGCGGGCTCTTTACCCATTTCGTCGAGCCGAACAACCCGCTCTGGGGCCGGGATCTCGCCATCTTCTTCCTCATCTCCTTTCTCTGGTGGCGGGGCATCTCCCTTACCAGCCGGCGGGTTGAGATCCACGACATCGGCCTCCGCCTGCGCGTCGGTGGTCTGCTCCTCGCTCCGGCCGTGATCGGCACCAGCATGTTGTACGGGGCACCGGTCACGGGCTTTATCCTGCTCTTCTTCCTCTCTGGGTTGCTGGCCATCGCCCTTACCCGGGCCGAGCAAATTGCGCGGGATCAGGAGGAGCAGAGTTATCCGATCCAGCCACGCTGGCTGGCCGTTATCTTCCTGACGACCCTGCTCACCGTGCTCGCGGCAGCGGCTATTGCCCTGGGCTTGAGCGGCGAAAGTATCATCGCCTGGCTGGCTCCGCTCTGGGATGCGGTACGCTTTGCCCTCACCGTTGCCGTCTCTACCTTCACCTACCTCCTGTTTTTGTTGCTGACGCCCCTGGAGTGGCTGCTCACGTTCCTCGCGGCACGCTTCAATCTTCCCCAGGTTTCCTTTGACCAGGTGCCCCTGTTAAACCTCGACGACCAGCCATTCGCCGGGGAAGAGGCGATGCGCGAGCTCACCCAATCGAATCAACTGGCCCTCTTCTGGCTGAACCGGGCGATCCTGCTGCTGATCTTGGCGGCCGTTATCATGCTCCTGTATCTGGTGTTATCCCGTTTCCGCAGTGAACGCCAGCTTGCGCTCACCTCCGAAGAGATGGCCGGCGCCTCCCGCTCCGGCCGGGGCGAACGGCCGGGCTGGGGGGCCCGCCTCCTGCGCCGGCTCAACTTCTGGCAGCAACAGCGGGCCGCAGCCTCCATCCGGCGCATCTATCAGCAGATGGCCGGCGCGGCCGCTGCCAGCGGTTCTCCGCGCGGCCCGTCGGAGACCCCTTACGAGTATCTTCCCTCTCTCGCCGAGCTGTGGCCGGAGGGCACCGCAGAGGCCAATCTGATTACCCGGGCTTACGTCCGCGTACGCTATGGCGAGCTACCCGAAACCCAGGCAGAACTGGACGAAATCAGGGCAGCCTGGCAACGGCTGCAGGCCCTGAGACCACCCGAATAATCCCCTGTTTTCTCCGGCAAAAAGGGTCCTTTTCATTTTTGACAGTGTATTTTGCTTATGGTATGATGCAGTCGGTCTAGCTTACATAAAATAGCCGCGTCAGGCCCATACCAAATCTCTCACGTACAAACCGCCAGATGGCTGTGGATACCTGAAAATACAAGGAGTTGCGGATGAGATCGCGTACCGAAATGATGGTGGATCGCCTGCGAGATTTGCAGGCAGGTACACCGGACATAGAAGCCTCAGCAGTCGTCAGTGTGGATGGTCTGATCATGGCCTCTTCGCTGCCGTCCGGCGTCGACGAAGATCGTATTTCGGCCATGTCTGCCGCGATGCTCTCGTTGGGAGACCGCATCGCCTCCGAATTAAGCCGCGGCGTGCTGGAGCGCGTTTACATCAGTGGAGATGAAGGAATTATCGTCTTGATGGCCGTCGGCGAAGATGCCGTCTTGACGGTGCTGGCCCGCAGCACCGCCAAGCTCGGCCTTATCTTCCTGGATGCCAGCCGGGCCGCAGAGGATCTTGCGCGACTGCTATAAACCAACCACACTCGGCCGGGTGCTGCTTTTGCGCCCACGGCCGGAAATAGAATCGTAAGCATATGGGGCATGTCACCCAGGATGACATGCCCCATTTTTTATTTGTGAGGTGTCGATGACCAAATATATCTTTTTCACCGGTGGTGTTGTCAGTTCCGTAGGCAAAGGCGTTACGGCCGCCGCCCTGGGGCGCATTCTCAAAGCGCGCGGGTTGGCGGTCGCGGTCCAGAAGCTGGACCCCTACATTAACGTGGACCCGGGCACCATGTCCCCCTACCAACACGGCGAAGTGTTCGTCACCGAGGACGGCGCGGAGACCGATCTCGATCTCGGCCACTACGAACGTTTCATCAACATCAATCTCAGCCAGATGTCAAACGTGACCACCGGCCGTGTCTACGCCGAAGTCATCGCCAAGGAACGGCGCGGCGATTACCTGGGCGGTACCATCCAGGTCATCCCCCACATCACCAACGAAATCAAGCACTTTATCCACGTCGTGGCCGATACCACCGAAGCGGACGTCGTTCTCGTCGAGGTTGGCGGCACCGTGGGCGATATCGAGAGCCTCCCGTTCCTGGAAGCCCTACGCCAGATGCGCTCCGATGTCGGCCGGGACAACACCCTCTACGTCCACGTCACCTTCCTCCCCTACATCGCCGCCAGCCGCGAATTGAAGACCAAGCCAACCCAGCACAGCGTGCGCGAGTTGCGCGGCATCGGCATCCAGCCAGACGTAATCATTGCCCGGGCAGACCATCCGATCCCGGAAGAACATATCGACAAGATCGCCCTCTTCACCGATGTGGAGACCGAAGCCGTTATCCCGGCCGTGACCAGCAACATTCTCTACAACATCCCGCTCGAACTGGAAGCCACCGGCCTCGCCGACCTGGTGGTGGAGCGTTTAGGTCTTGAAGATCACGTGCAGCCGCCCGATTTGACAATGTGGGAAGAAATGATTGCCGAAATCCGGGAATCGAAACCCACCATCCGCATCGGCATCGTGGGCAAATATGTGGAACTCCACGACGCGTACATGAGTGTGCGCGAGGCCCTTTATCACGCCGGTATCCCCAACCGGCGCCAGGTAGAGGTCGAATGGATCCACTCCGATGACCTGGAAAAAGGCGTAGGCTGGGACCTGATGGAGCGTTTACACGGGGTCGTCGTTCCAGGCGGCTTCGGTTACCGTGGCATTGAAGGCAAGATCATGGCCGCGCGCTGGGCCCGGCAGAATCAGGTCCCGTACCTCGGACTCTGCCTGGGCATGCAGGTGATGTGCATTGAATTTGCCCGGGATGTCTACGACAGCGACGAGCCGAACAGTACCGAATTCGACGAGACCACCGAGATTCCCGTCATCAGCCTCATGCCGGACCAGCATGAGCTGGCCGACATGGGGGGAACGATGCGCCTGGGCTCTTATCCCTGCGTGCTTCAGCCCGGCAGCAAGGCTGCCGCCGCTTACGGCGTGGACCGGGTCACCGAACGGCACCGCCACCGCTGGGAGTTCAACAACCGCTACCGCGAGATCCTCCACGAACACGGGATGGAGTTCAGCGGGATTTCGCCGGACGGCCGGCTGGTAGAGATCGCCGAGCTGAAAGATCACCCATTTATGCTGGGCAGCCAGTTCCACCCCGAGTTCAAGAGCCGCCCCAACCGGCCCCACCCCCTCTTCGTGGCCTTTATGGAAGCCGCCGTTGCCTACCAGCAGGCGCCAGAAGCGGAATGGGAAGCGGCAGCCGAAGAACCGGTGGAAGCGCCCTCTACTGCCGAAGCGTAGGCCTGCACCCGGCGGCCTTAGCGGGTGTTGAGCTGCCGGTAAAGGGCGCCAAATAGCTCGTGCCTGGACGCATAAAGCGCATGGCGGGCGGGGTCCGGCCGGTAGATCCCTTCCGCGTCCGGCGCCGGTTGCTGTGGCAGTGAATCGGCCAATCCCAGCGCTGCCAGCCCCAGGCGGGCAGCACCCAGGGCCGAAGCGTCCGCCTGCTCGACCGGGCGCAACGGCAGATCCAGCACGTCACTCACAATCTGGCACCATAACGGGCTATTGGTGATGCCCCCCGTCAGCGTGACCGGCCGGGAACGGTCAACCTCCCCTTCCAGCCCAGTCGCCACCGCCTGCCAGACATCGGCCAGGCAAAAGGCCACCCCTTCCAGCAGCGCCCGCGCCACGTGGCCCCGCGTATGAGACAGCTTTAGCCCGTGAATCGTTGCCGCTCCGTCCGCGTCCCAATGCGGGGTGCGCTCACCCGCCAGGTAAGGGAGCACCAGCACGCCATCCGCTCCGGGCGGGATCCGCGCCGCCTCGCTCATTACCGCTTCCGTCCGCGCCTGCCAATCGCCGGACAGATCCCGGAAGAATTGCTCGCGCAGCCACTGCAGCGCCAGACCGCCATTGTTGATCGCGCCGCCGGCCAGCCACATTCCTTCAGCCAGTACGTAACACCAGGTGCGCCTCTGCGGATCCAGGCAGGGGCGGTCCACCAGCAGGCGAATTGCCCCGCTGGTCCCTACCGTGATCACCATCTCGCCCGCTTTGGTGGCCCCGGCGCCGATGTTGGCCAGGCCGCCATCGTGGTTGCCGGCTACCACCGGCAGGCCGGACGGCAGCCCGGTGGCGGTTGCCGCCGCTGCCGTCACCTTCCCGGCCACGGACTTTGGAGCGACCAGCGGCAGCAACTGCCCGGCTGTCACCCCGGCCAGGCTCAGCGCTTCCGCATCCCACTGCCGGCGATGGATATCCAGCAGGCCGGTGGTGGAGGCCAGGCCGGTGTCCGCCGCCCATACCCCGGTCAGACGCCAAAGCACCCAATCCTTGAGCCCGGCAAAGAAGGCGGTAGCCGGTGGCACCCCCTGGGCCTGCCACCAGCGTAGGCGTGCCGGGTGGTAGGTCGCCTGCAGCGGGCAGCCGGTGCGCCGGTAAAGCGACTCCTCGTCTGCTTCGCGGCGCAGTGCGGCCGCCGCTGCTGCCGCCCGGCTATCGGCCCAGGTGAGCGCCGGGGCCAGCGGCTTGCCCTCCTCGCTGAGCGGCAGCAGGTTGTGCATCGCCCCGCTAAAGCAGAGTCCGGCCGCTTCCCCTAGCGGCACCCGCTTGCCCAACTGCTGCAAGACCGTGACCACACCCCGCCAGATGTCGCTCGCCTGCTGCACAGCCTGCCCCGGCGCCTCCGCCAACAACGGATAGGCAGCGGAAGCCTGGGCCAGAATTTCCTCCTCCGCTGTCAGGGCCACGGCCTTCGCCGCCGTCGTCCCCAGATCAAGGCCAATCAGATATCCCATCCCTCACTGTCCCTAATTCTATGACTTTTATCAATCTCACAGGTGCCTTCCATCACTCGCAGCGGGCGGCAACTGCCATTACTATAGCGGATGGTGGCTTACCGACCATCATAAAGAAGACGTAAGGAGCAAGAAAAATGAAAGAAACCGATCCGATCCGGGTAATGATTGTGGACGATCACGCCGTCGTGCGTAGTGGGCTCTCCGCCTTCCTGATGGTATTTGACGACCTGGAGCTGGTGGCCGAGGCCAGCAGCGGCGAGGAAGCGGTCCGCCTCTGCCAGGAAAAAGAGCTGGACGTGGTCTTGATGGACCTGATCATGCCTAACATGGATGGGGCAGCGGCGACCAAGGAGATTCGCGCCACCTGTCCTGAGACCCAGATCATCGCCCTCACCAGCTTCCGCGAGGAAGAACTGGTCCAGGGAGCCCTCCGCGCCGGCGCTATCAGCTATCTGCTGAAGAATGTCTCTGCTGACGATTTGGCAGATGCTATCCGGGCCGCCCATGCCGGTCGCGCCACCCTCGCCCCCGAAGCGACCGAAGCGCTGATCCACGCAGCGACCCAGCCGGCAAAACCGGATTACGACCTGACCCCCCGCGAAAAAGAGGTACTGGCCCTGATGACCGAAGGGCTCCACAATCCGGACATCGCCGAACGACTGGTAGTCAGTCGCTCTACGGTCAAGTTTCACGTCAGCAGCGTTCTATCCAAATTGGGCGTAAGCAGCCGTACCGAAGCCGTCGCCCTGGCCCTGCAGGAGGAGTTGCTCGAATAGCCTTCGCCTGTGGCTACTCAGTTGAAAGGCCCTGTAACCCTTCTTTCTGCATCTTGACCATGTGATAGACCAGGTCGCTGCTGGAGACCACTGCCACCGGTAGCCGGCGTTCCTCTCCTTCCTCGCGGACGACTACCACCCGGTGAATGCAATGATCCAGCAACAGTTCCCCTACCCTCTCTACCGTTGCGTCCTCGGTAACGGTCACCACTTGCCGGCTCATGTAGCGGGACACGGGCTCGGATTCCCACGCGTCCTCTTCCATCCCGGCCCGCACCAGATCGGTGTGGGAGATGAGGCCGGCCAGGTACCCTTCCTCGTCCACCACCACCAGGCAACTGATATCCTCCTCCACCAGCCGCCGCGATACATCCAGCAGCGTGGCCCCCGCCCGGCAACTGTAAATTCCGTACCTTTTCGCTTCCAAAACCGTCAATTCTTTCATCATTTCAATGCCCCTGGTACCGGTGCCTCGAATTACGCCGATCGCTTCAACCCTCTCCTCTTACTGTAGCCCGTCCCTGCAGAATTGTCCACGAAACTGTATCTGTCATATATACCGGGATACATGAAGCACCCCGCCGTCCCTGGTACAGTGAGCGTCAACCTGATCACAAACCACGGCGCACCACTCATTAAGGAGCAACGGATGGCACAGACGATAATCGCTTTGTACGATGACCTGGCTGCAGCCCGGCAGGCCGTGCGCGCCCTCGCCGGCGCCGGCATTGGACGCAAACAGATCAGCCTGGCAACGCCCGATCCCGACAGAAAATACGCGGCGATGCTGGACGCCGGTGAAGAGGAAACCCTGCGCGAGTCCACGGCCGGTGGCGTCCTGGCCGGCAGCGCCATTGGCGGTCTCGCCGGCCTGGTTCTGGGGTTGGCCGCCTTTGCCATCCCCGGGGTGGGCCCCTTGCTCGTCGCCGGCCCCTTGTGGACGGCTACCCTCGGCGCCGGGGTTGGTGGCCTGGGCGGCGGCCTGCTGGGCGCCCTGGTGAAAGCCGGCGTACCCCAGGAAGAAGCCGTCTACTACGAGGAAGGTATCCGCCGGGGACACACCCTCCTGGCCGTAACCGTGAGCGACACCGGGGAAGCGGAAAAGGCGCGCGCCCTGATGCAGGAGCACAATCCGCTGGATGTCGGCGCCGAAGCCGAAGCGTGGCAGCGAAGCGGATGGGAAACACCCGCAGAGGTACCCGACCGCTTTATCCCCACCAGCGACGACGAGAGCGACCAGCACAAATATGCCACCGGCGCCATGGGAGAAGACATGTACGGTCGCCGCGCCACCCGCGATCGCCCGCCCCTCCCCACCTACGATAAAGATGATACGGCGAATTAGTGAATAGAGATTGGAAATGACATCACAACTCCAATCTCAAAAAGCCAGTAAAGCCTCTACCTCTTTCCGGATCCGCTCCACCGCCGGCACCACCTCATCCATCATCCGCTTGTTGAAGGGAACCGGAACGGCCGGGGCCGCCAGGCGCCTGATCGGGGCATCGAGGTAGATAAACCCCTCCTGGGCCACTGTCGCCACGATCTCCGCCCCAAAACCGGCCACGGCGATATCCTCGTGCACCACCAGCAACTTTGCCGTCTTGCGCACAGAGGCCAGCACCCCCTCCCGGTCCCAGGGTATAATCGTCCGCAGATCCAGGACCTCCACGGAGCCCGCCAGGGTCTCTGTTGCCACCAGGCAGCGCTCGACCATCGCTCCCCAGGCCACCACCGTCAGGCTATTTCCTTCCTGCACGCGGCGCGCCCGGCCAAAGGGTAAGACGTAATCGTCTCCCGGATAAGGGCGGCGGGCCCACGGGGCATCCAGTTGCGCCCGGTGTTCGAAGAAGATGGTGGGATCCTCCCCCCGCAGCGCTGCCCGCAGCAGGCCCACCGCATCTTCGGCATTCGACGGGTAGGCAATCCGCCAGCCCACGGCGTGGGCAAAGGCGGCCTCGTCCGAAACGCTGTGCCAGGGGTCGCCCACCTTGCGCCCGAAGCCCCCCGGCACCCGCACCACCACCGGCGCGCCAAAGCGGCCGGCCGTGCGCCAGCGTAACGTCCCCAGGTTGTGCAGTTGCTCCGTCGCCGGATCCGCGTATTTACGGAACTGGATCTCGGGCACGGGCCGTAACCCGGCCAGGGCCATTCCGGTCGCCCGCCCAATAATCCCCTCCTCCGACAGGCTGGTATCGAACACGCGCCCCTCTCCATACTTCTGCTGCAGCCCGAGGGTGGCCGTGTGTACGCCCCCTTTCTCGCCCACGTCTTCGCCAAAGACCAGCAGGCGCGGATTGCGCGCCAGTTCCCCATCCAGCGTCCGCCGGATCGCCTCGATCATGTTGATCCGCCGCGGTTCCGGCGGGGCCGGCGTACGCTCTCCGGCCGGTTCGCCCGTTCCGGCCCACACGTGACGCGCCACGTCCGCTGGCGGTGGTTCCGGCTGGGCCAGGGCCGCCTGCCTTGCCGCTTCCACTTCCGCCTCCACCTCTTCCACCATTTCCGCCCAGACCTCTGCCGAGAATTGCCCGGGAACCAGGTAGGCGCGCAGCGCGCGCAGGGGATCCCGTTCCCACTCGTCGTTGACCACTGTTTCCGGTTTATACGCCTGGTTGTCGTGGCTGGAGTGGCCGCTGAGGCGCGGGACCGCCAGCCGGAGCAGGCCGGGACCCTGCCACCGGCGCACCGCCGCCACCGCCGTCGTCACCAGTTCCGCCGTCTCCGCCGGGTCGGTGCCACTGCCCTCCCAGATGGCCAGGTTACCCATGGCCGCCAGGTTCGCCGCGATATTGCCGCCGGGCGTCTGCAACCCGCCGCGGACCGAAATCGCGTAGCCGTTGTCCTCGACGACGAAGAGTAGGGGCAGGGTCAGGGTCGTGGCCATGGTCAGCGCGGACCAGAAACCGTTGCTGGCCACCGCCCCCTCGCCGCCAAAGACGACGGCCATACTGCCTTCCACCGCCTCCTCTCCCAGCTCATGGGCACGGTAACAGAGCGCCTGGGCCCAGCCCGCAGCCGGCGTAAACTGGGCCCCCACGTCGCCCGCCATGGGCAGAATCGTGGGCGTGCCCGGCCGGTTGAAGACCACCCCCACGTCGCGCCCGCCGCTGACGCTGCCCGCCCGGGCCATACCCGAGGCGAACGCCGTCTCCAGCGAGAGCCCGGCCCCCAGGACGAAGGGACGGGAGCGATAGTAGACGCTGGCCGCATCGCCCGGCCGGTCCAGCAACTGGCTTAACAAAATCTGCCCCAGTTCATGTCCTCGCGCCGAAAACTGGTAGGGGACGACCCCGCGCGGGTACAGTTCGTCTTCCTCCAGGTTGTCCATCGTGCGCGAGGCCAGCACCAGGCGGGCAACCCGGCGCCAATCAAAGGCAGAAACGGAATCGGTCATTGGCACCTCCTGTCGTTCGGGACGGTCGCCGCCTGGGATATCTATCCCAACCCGCGCCCACCGTGTCACGATTGCTCTAAAAAAGGGACTTGCATTGATTTACTGGATTATGGTGTAGTAGATAGTAGTCTATCCTGTGCCGGTTGTGCAAGAGAGGGTTGCAGGAGAATGCTGGAGCCGCGAGACCTCAGACCCTCTCCTTACTAGGAGAGTTTGGCTACTTATGCGTGCAGATCCCTGTGCTATAATGCATAATAGCATCCGCAAATTATCTTTGCGCGCCACTCGATTGTATTGTGTAGTATCTATTCCTCAATAGGGTATTATGATGCCTCTAAGAAAGATTTTTCGCGAAAATCGGGGCCAGGCCCTGGCTGAGACCGCCCTGATCCTGGGCGTCTTGCTTTTTATCATCTTCGTGATGGTTGAAAGTGCGCGCCTCTTCCAGGCAAACCTCACCGTCCAGAATGCCGCCCGGGAGGCGGGGCGTTACGCCATCACCGGCGACTTCGACCCCTCCTGTCTCTCCGCGCCTGATCCCTGTGCCGATCCGCGCGTGGCCTCCATCAGGGCCGTGGCCGAAGAAGGCCTGACCGGCCTGCAGCTTGATCCTGCAGCCGGCTACGACGACCCGCGCTATTACTGGATCGACGTCCTATATTATGACGATGATGCAGACGAGTGGATCCCCAATGCGGCCGGGGGACCCGGCGACCCCGTCATGGTCCGCGTCACCTACCGCGTCGGCATCCTCACCCCGTTTGTCAATGCCATCGCCCGCACCGTCCGCGTCAGCGGTCAGGTGGTGTTCAACAACGAAGAGTATAACCAGTACACGGAAAGCAGCGGCAGCGACGAAGCCCCCGACATCCCGCCACCGCCCACCATCGGCCCGTCGCCCACCCCGCGGCCCCCGGATCTGCAACTGACCATGACCGGCTCCCCCAACCCGGCGATTCAAGACCAGCCACTGGAATACGTCCTCTTCGTGCAAAACGAAGGAGATGCGGACGCCACCGGCGTCACCATCACCGATACCCTTCCACCCGGTGTGACCGTCGCCGATGATGGAGGCTGCTCCGGCGATCCCATCCTCACCTGCGACCTCGGCACGATCCCGGCCGGGGGCAGCGCCAGCGTCACCATTCGCGTCGTGCCCCAGGCCGCGGCCGTTGCCAACAGCCCCATCACCAACAGCGCCGAGGTAGCCGGGAACGAATTCGATCCCGATACCGCTAACAACAAAGATTCGGTCGAAACGGAAGTGGTGGGTCCCCAGACGGAAGCGGACCTGGAAGTGCGCAAGACCGCCTCTTCGAGCCTGGTCGCCGTCGGGGATAGCCTGATCTACAACGTGGTTGTGATCAACCACGGCCTGGCCACCGCCCTCGCCACGGAGATCGCCGATGACCTCCCGGGCAGCGTCACCTTTGTCGCTGCAAACACCCAGGATGCCGGGGATACCTGTACCCACTCAGGCGAGCCTCAGGGTGGTACCGTTACCTGCCAGTTGGGCGATATGCTGCGTGATCAAAGCACCAGCATTGCCATCGAGGTAGAACCCAAGGTGGAGGGAGATATCACCAACTCGGTCACAGTCAGTTCAAACTCGCCGGAACCGGCCTCCGCCGTCTATCCTAACACAGCTTCCGTCGACGTCACCGTCGAAAATGCCGCCGATCTCGGCGTCACCAAGAACCTGTCACCCAATCCCGGCGTCGGCGAACGGATCACTTATACCGTCTCCCTGATCAACAACGGCCCGGCCGACGCCACCGGCGTTGGTATTGTCGATTCGTTACCCCCCGAAGTGACCTTCCTCGGCTTCGGCACCGACGTCGATAACGGTCGCTGTGCGGAAAGCGGCAACGTCGTCACCTGCAACATCGGCAACGTGGCCGATGGTGCCGCCGACTTCGTGCGCATCGTCGTCCGTCCCAATGTGGAAACAGTGGTCACCAATTATGTTGAGGTCTCCCGCGATCAGCGGGATCCCTATACGCCCAATGACTCCTTCGAGCTTAGCAGTGAAATCGAGGCGAGGGCCGACGTGGACCTCGTGAGTATCGTCGACAGGCCGGATCCCGTCGATTCTGGTGATTATCTCGATTACATCATTACCATTCTCAATCATGGCCCCTCCGAGACGGACGGCGTGCGCCTGGAAGAGCGGCTGCCACCCGAGTCCACCTTCGTCAGCGCCTCAGCCTCCCAGGGCACCTGCGGTCTGGAAGGCGAGGTCGTCTCCTGTAACCTGGGCCTCATGGAGATGGGTGACCGGGCAACAGTCAGGATTCGCGTGATCCCCATCCTGCCTAACGACGGTTTTGTTTATACCCGGGGCAACGTGACGGCAGTCGTCACCGATCCTAATCTGACCAACAACGCCGAGACGGCCAACACCTTTGTCAACGCCAATACCTTTATGACCCTCGACCCCATCTGTGGGCCGGCAGGAACGGCCGTCACCGTCCGCGGGTACAACTGGACCATCAACGCCAACGAAGACCTGGTCTTTACCTGGGATCCGGCCGGGCCGGACCCTGCCGCAGATATCCACACCTACACTCTACCCAGCAAAACGGAAGACGTTGGCCTGAGCTGGACCCAGACCATCAACATCCCCCAGACGGCCGGCTGGCGCCAGGAACACACCATCCAGGCCACCAGCAAATTCCTCTCCGACGAGGCCATTTTCGAGGTGCCCTGCCCGGCGCCCGATCTCGAGGTCCTGGGACCGCCGGAGGTGGTAACGCCGACGACGGTGATGGCCGGCGATACCGTAACCTTCACCGTGAACATCACCAATAGCGGCGATCTCGACGCCATTAACCAGTTCTTCGTCGGACTCTACTTCGATCCGGCGCTCACCACCGCCATCACCAGCACCACCCACATCTCCCAGGAATACCGGGTGGGCTTCCAGGCCATCAGCAGCCTGGCCGCCGGCAGCGGGCGGACCCTCACCTATACCATTCCCGCTGCCTTTGACAGCGCCGGTCCTCACACAGTCTATGCTGTCGTGGACTCCGATCCGGCTGAAGTGGGATTGATCACGACAGAATTGCTAGAAACGAATAACGTCTCGCCGGCCCTGGCGCTGGACGTCGAAGAGAATCCCGACGCGACCCCTGTTCCGGAATACACGCCCACGGCCACCCCGTCCAATCCGGGCGGGCTTAACGGCATCGTCTTCGCCCCCGCGCCGAATGACAATACCTTCCCGCAACAGGGTGTAGAGGTGTTCGTGATCACCGATACGGGGACGATCATCGCTTCTGACTTTACCAATAATAACGGCGAATTTTTCTTGACCGGCCTGGAACCGGCATCCAACTACACGATGCTGGCCTGTATCGAATTAGACGGCATCGCCTATGCCGACAGCGCCACCGGCATTACGGTCACGGCCGGCATCTTCACCCGGCAGGATTTCCTCCTGGAAGCAGGCGTGCCCTGCGTCGCTCCCTGAGCGAGCCTGGCGCCGGAAATAAGCGAAAGGACCAGTATAAGGGGCCACTGCGACCGCGGTCGCAGTGGCCCCTTACTAATAGCCTATGGCAGGCCACCCTCCCAGCGGTGATACTGAAATCCTAAAGCGCACTTTCGAGCATAGGAGATACTATGTTGCTGAAGACGATCACAGAACCGCGCAGCTTCTTTCGCCTGGCCCTGTTCACCGGCGCCCTGGCCGCCATCCTTCTTATTCTGGTCCCCCAACCGGCCAACGCCAGACCAGAGGAACCCGCTCAGAACTGGATCGAGGCGGTCCACGTGTCTCCCGATAGCCTGTATGGGTCCTTCGCACCCGTCATTCAGAAGGCACCGGACGGTACAATTATGGTCATGTACAATCATGAGCGAACGGGTGCTTTGTTCCCCCCTTACACGCCCTACTTCAGCCGCAGTGAGGACGGCGGAAATACCTGGGTCACGGGTAGTGCCTACACCGGCAGCGAAAGTGCTGCCCAATTGGATTTCGCTTTCGATGGTGCCAGCCAGGCCCACGTCGTGTGGCGCGCCGAAAGCGGTATCTACTATGCCGGCGAAAACGATTGGCCGGTGGCCAACGGCACTCAGATAGCGCCCAGCGAGGGCAACCGGGTGGATGCCCCGGCCATTGCCGTCCAGGGCGACACCATCTTTGTCGTCTGGCTCCAGGCCAATAACAGCAACATCAAGAATGTTTTCTACCGCTACTCCCGGGATGGTGGCCAGAGCTGGAATCCACCCTTGCCCGCGCCGGCCCTGACAACCGTTGGCGACAACGACGCCTCGGCGGCGCCTGACGTCGCCTTCGACGCCAACGGCGACGTTCACGTCGTCTGGGAAGAGAGCACGTCCGTTTACCCCACCGGGTTCAGCTACGAGATCTACCACGTCAAAGGTACGCGCACGGATCCGGGGGGAATCTACCAGTGGCAGAGCCCGACCAACCTTTCCGATGGCCATCCTGAAGACGCCGGCGCATCTTACCAGCCGAGCATCACCAATGACGGCAACGCGCTGCACGTTATCTTTGAAGAGCGGGAAGCGGTCGCCGGCGGGTCAGATGAGGCCAATGCGCAAATTTCGCCCTACCATGTTGCCTTCATTCCCGGCAGCGGCTGGCAGGCGCCGCAGCGCATCCTCGGCGACACCGCCTTCTACGTCAACACCCGTCTGCCCTTTTACCTGGGCACCACTCTTGCCGCCTGTGACGGCGAGGTCCACGTTTTCTTCCATGGTGCGCAAAAGGTAAATACCACCGAAGTGATCTGGGGGACGAGCAACCGCGACGGGAATTGGAGCCACCCGGAACCGGTCACTTCGCCGACCACGCGCCACACCAATCCGTCCGTTGCCTGTAGCGGCACTGTTCTTTACCTGACCTTTGAACAGATCGTCAGCCCCGTCTACAATCACCAGATTTACTACACCGATAACACCGCCGGCGGCGTCCTCCTCCCCATTATTTTCCGCTAACCCGGTCGCTGCTCATGCGGGCGCCTACAAAAGCGCCCGCATGAGCCCGGTTTCTCCCCTTCTCCGCCCCGCCGTTTCACCACTCTTCCCAGGTCTACCATCCCCCTCCCAGTTGTAAGGATAATCGTAAGCTTCCTCTAGTACGCTAATCCTAGAATTGTATTGGAATCTGTACTGGTATTTGGAGGTAAATCGGAATGAATGCTCTGTTTAGGACCTTGCGGGGGAGGGCCGGCGGTCAGAGCCTGGCCGAGACGGCAATCTTCTTACCGGTCATCATCATTATGCTCCTCGGCGTTGTCGAAGTCAGCAACCTGCTGGTAACCCAGAATCGGATTACTGCGGCTTCACGTGCTGCCACCGGCTTTGGTGCCACTAATTTTACCGGCGAGGAGTGGAAGGATGAAGATGCCTGGTCCAGCGCCATGGTCCGCGTCGCCCGTAACAACGTCACCGACACCCTGGATCTAGATGAGAAGCGCTGGGACATCTGGACCATCCGCGCCTCCGTCAACGACATGGGCGACGGCTTTGACAAATGGACGGCCGTTCACGCCTTCGGCACCGGCTCCGTCATGACCCCTGCCGAGTGGGAGAGCGACAACGTCCAGGGTGACGTCCTCACTGCCCTCCGCCAGAGCGGGGATGATCTAACCAAAGACCTGGAAATTGCGGCCACGGTTGCCTACCATGACCGCCAGTCCCTCCTGGGGCTGAAAGCGTTCAACCTCGGCGAGTTGACCCGCATCCGCGGTCTCAACGTGATGCGCGTGGCGCCTAAGCCGGGTACAGCGGGCTGTGCCCTGTTTCCTATCAGCGTCTATCATGAGAACGTCTCCCTGTACCCGGAGAATTACGCGGGAACGATGAAGGCGGGTGGCGTCGAGTACGATCCCGGCGCCTGGGACTACCCGGCTAATCCCGGTGCCTACAATGACGATCCGCGCGACCATAGCGGCTTCCCCAGGGCAACGGCCGGCACGCTATTTGCCAACGCCAAGCCTGGAGATATTTTTGAAGCACGCCAGACCGCCTACCCCGCCACCCTCGGCGCCTTCGGCTGGCTGAGTTGGGATGGCGATACCGCTGCCGGCGATCTCGAAGCGAGTATGACCTATCCCGGTAACCTGAGCCTGGACTCGTCACCACCGGAGGGCATGGTCAATTACGACAATCCTCATGATCCCTATGATCTGGTGCCCAACGACGGTGATTGGGTCCAGGGTTCCGTCGGCAACATGAATTCGAACGCGCTCCGGACCCTCCTGCAGGACTACATCGACGACGGAGACAGGATTCAGATTGTCGTCTTTGACGAAGTGTACGAAATTCCCGGCAGTGGCGGTGCCAACTACGATTACAAAATATCCGATTTTGCCATCGTCAGGCTGATTGCTTACAAGAATACGACCAGCGACAAGCGCCTTTTGCTTGAGTTTATCAGTTGGGGCAAAGAGTGTAAGGGACAGCTCGAGTAGCTAGAATCTCGCGCCGGTAGCGGAACCACGGGGAGCTCACCTGTTCCGTTGCCGGCGCGTTGCCCTACCCCGCATCATTCCCGTTCGTAGTTACCGCTTTTAAAGCTTAATAAATCGATCCGGATACCGTTCGCAGCTCTCTAACGACTATTGAAAGTTGTGAAAAGAAGGAGGATACGCTGCCCGTGCTTCACGCCTCCAAGTGGATCGCCGCTGGGATCCTTCGCTGCGCTCAGGATGACAGGTGCGAGCAGTGTTCAGGGACGGTATCCGTTTTTCTTTTGTTAAGACTCAACCGCGGTCCTCATCTACCCCGCCCGGTACGAATTGCCTATAGCCGCTCGCTCCTGGAAAAGGGATAATTCCACTTAGGTCGGTCTCAGCATCTCTTGCCTGAGTTACAAACAACTCCTTTTGATCAGCAGATCGCCCGCACAGAAGACTCGGCTGCTGGGATATTTCTCCCACTAATCTTCACTCAGGCCGGCTTTTATTGTATATTAGATCATGTGCTCCTACGTTATTGGCAAGACATGCTCGCCATAGACCTGTATAATAAACTGCATGAGCCGACTGGAATGGATACTCACAGGTCTTCTGGCAATTCTCGTAATTTTCGTCCTGGCTTTGCTTTTGCTTTTCTGGTCCGAGCAGCGCCAGGCAGAGAACTTTAACAGGCAGGTTGCGACGCAGCAGGGTTCGTCTGCACGGCTGCGCGGCACCGCCCAGAACGCTTACGAAGTGGTCGAACCGGCCGCTCGTGCCTGGGCCGCCGACGCCGTGCTGCTCCGTGCCCGCGGTAACTGGCCGGTGGGCGCCGCCTTTGAGCCGGCGCAAGGAAGCTGGAGTTTCCTCTTCTACTCGCCCGGCCGGCGAGCGGTCGCCCTCATTGTCCCCGACGGCAACGGGGGCCGGGTGGTCAGCGAGAACGAAACGGAGCAAAGATTCGACCCGGCCGGCCTGCAACGATGGCAGGTGGACAGCCCCGACGTGGTCGAGCAGTTGCTGGCCAACGGCGGGCAGGGCTTCATCGCCGAACATGGTGAAACCAGCCTGATAGTCGCCCTTAACGCCATGGACCGGCTGGTATGGACGGTAACCCTAAACGCAACCAGGGCCAACAAACTATTTCGTCTGGAAATCGATCCGGCGACCGGCCAGATAATCGCGCAGCCCGCGGATCAGGCAAGCCAATGAAGGTACAGGCTAGCCAGCAAAAGTACAGGTATATGGAGGTTATGCCAATGAACACTCTACTTCAGAAGTATCGAGAGAGGGTCGCCGGCCAGAGCCTGGTCGAGACGGCAATTTTCCTGCCGGTTATCATCATCCTGCTCCTCGGGGTGGTGGAGGTCAGTAACCTGTTAGTTACCCAGAACCGGGTCAGTGCTGCCTCGCGCGCGGCCACCGGCTTTGCTGCCACCAATTTCACCGGCGATGAGTGGGAAGAGACGGATGTCTGGTCTGACGCGATGATCCGTGTCGCGCGCAACAACGTCACCGAAACCCTCGACCTGGACACGAATCGCTGGGATATCTGGACGATTAAGGCCACCGTCAACAATGCCGGCGATGGCTTTGACGAGTGGACGGCCATCCACGCTTTTGGCAACAACGCGGTCATGACCACGGCCGAGTGGGACAATGCCAACATCCAGGGAGACGTTATCGCCGCCCTCAACGAAAGTGGCACCGTCTCCGCCCACAAACTCCAGATTGCGGCCACCGTCGCCTACCACGACCGCCACTCTCTGCTGGGATTGAATGCCTTTAATTTCGGCGAGCTCACTCGCGTGCGCGGCCTCAACGTGATGCGTGTCGAGCCTGAGCCCCCCTACCTGGG
>Ga0207752_1000080_pt1 | contig 39463 bp, 26 predicted proteins | sample Pon2CUnioCityCA_6_FD_187272 | JGI IMG/M metagenome (GOLD analysis project Ga0207752, IMG submission 187272) | Marine sediment microbial community from Union City, CA, USA - Pond 2C Sediment 2 (SPAdes) | ecosystem: Environmental > Aquatic > Marine > Intertidal zone > Salt pond sediment ... | reverse complement strand
AGATGGACACGCGCGGCTACAACAAGGGCTCCTGGCAGATGCATCCTGGAAGCCAGACCTGGACCGACCCGGTGGCCATGTGGCACAACAAGAAGAGCACGCTCGGCTTCGCCGACGGCCATGCGGAAATGCACACGTGGGAAAGCCAGAGCTTCATCGAGTGGAATGAGAAGGCCATGTATACGCCGGCGCAGTTCACCTTCGGCATGACCCCTCCTGCCGACGACCGGGTGGACGTGGAGTACATGGCCGAGGGATTTCCATACAGATCGCTTCGGTAGTCTTCCCGGGCAACAAGCGCCATGGACGAAACCATTGGATCCTCCGCATCGTTCACCGCAGCGGTGCGGAGGATTTTGCCATCCCGCGCCCGAGCGCATTCAACACAAACAAGAGACGCGATGCTGCGCGATCCTTGTCTGTCGGCCCTCATGACTCTATAATGCCGCCTCAGATGTGGATACCGGTGCAGGCTCCGATGTCGTGCGAGAGGCGAAAGCATGTGGGATTTTTTCGAGCAACCGTGGACGCTGCTGGGAGCGGCGGTCCTTGTTCTGTTTGGCGTGCTGACGTTTCGCAGCGTCTGGTCGGAGAGGAGGAGGTGGTGGCAATGGCTCCTTCCGCTCGGCGTGGCTGCACTCGCGCTCGGTCTGGACTTCGGGGTCGCCACCGATCTGGAGAAGATTAACGGGATTGTCCGCACCGGGATTCGGGCCGCCGAGCAGGAGGATTGCGTCACCATCGCCCGGCTTATCGCGCCGGACTACGCGGATTCCTTCCACAAGAGCAAACAGGCCCTCATGGCTCGATGCCGGGACAGGCTCGTCCCGCCGGCGATCGAGCAGATCCGCAAGCTCGACGTGATCGTGGAGATTTCGCCGCCCCGGGCGACCGCGACGTTCACCATGCTCATGAAGTTCGACAAGGACAGCTATTGGGCCAGCGCGTACAAGCAGTATGCCCTTGTCAAGATGCAATTCTACCTCCGCAAGCGGCCGGACAAAAGCTGGCTCATCCAGCGGGCCGAAGTCCTGGAGGTGGATAAGACCTCGGTCGGTTGGCGTGTGGCGAAGAATCCCGCCGGGTCATTGCACGGGGCGCGGCCTGGCGGCGCCGGGCGAAGGGACGGCCGCCTGCCAGAACGCAGGGTTGCCGCCGGGGCGATCCAGGATCAGGCGGGTCAGCGATGAACCCTGGCCGTCCGCCTTCTTGGGCCATGGGTCGACGCCGTTGGGGAAATCGTCCGACTGGGAGCCGTCACTGTAGCGAATGCGATCCACGCGAATCCAGTTGCGGGATCCGTCGTCTTCGAGATCGCCCGGACGGCTGAGCTGAATCGTCTCGCCCGCGTTGCTCAGTTTGCCGGGCCCCCACCCGAGGACTTCCACGGAGTTCGGCACGTAAAACCGGCTGTCGACCAGCTCCCGATCTTTGGCGAGCAGCAGATATCGAAACGCCGGCAGCGTGACCGGCGGGTCCTCCGGAAACAGCACTTCGATGCCCGGATTGTCCGGATCGTCGGTGAACCGCCAGGGAGCCCCGCGGTCGAAGTCGTACAAGATCACATCCGCATTGCTGATATTCAGCAGCTCCACGTATTCGACATCGCCGGTATCGCCGAGGTTGTACAGAATCTCCGAGATCAGAATGGGTCCCACCACCGGCTCGGCGTTCGGCGCGCCGGGGGTCGGCGCGGTCAACGGCACGAGATCGAAGCCGCCCACGCCGTTGCCATACCGGCCGAATGTCGCTCCCGGCTCCGATGCGCCGAACTCGCCCCGCTCGCTGTAGCCCGTCAGCACCCCCTGAACGCCGGAATGCAGGTACACGGTCTCGCCGTCGCCGCTCAGACCGAAAGGCTCGTGACAACCGGGGTCGGCGGGATTGCCGAAGTGCTGGCTCTCGTCCAGAACGATGTAACCCTGCGGCCCAACGATCGTACCTGCGGCGATCTCGTACCGCATCAGATCGTCGGCGTCGTCGCTGAGGAACCAGCCGCCGATATCGATGGCCTGGTCGGTCGTATTGTGCAGCTCGACCCAGTCGGGTCCGAGGCCGGCGGAATTGGCCAGCAACTCGTTGATGACGACGCTGCCGGGCGCAAGGCTCTCACCGCCGTCATCGGCGCCCGGCGAGCCGCCGAGCACGACGCTCGAACGCCACGTCTCGGCGTTGTTCCAGAGATGGACGGGCGATGCTGCATCCCGGACCGTCAGCGAGAATCCGGAACCGTCGGTGAGGTCGAACCAGTCGTCGCGGTATTCGAAATCGTGAATGACGGCGCCCGCGGCGTCCTGCAGCTCGACGCGCTCGCCGCCATCGTTCAGACTGCCCGAGTATTCGCCGACGACGGGAAGATCCGGACCATACAGCGCCTCGAAGGCGGCCCGGTCCCTGACGACAAGGCAGAACTCGCCCGGCGCCAACGGCGTGCTCGCAAACATGAAATCGATTCCGTCGCTGAACCTCACGAGGTTGAGATTGATCGTCTCCGTGCCGATATTGGTCAGCTCGACGTACTCAGCGTTGGGATCGACGGGGTGGTACATGATCTCGCTGATGCGCAGGCTCTCCTGCACCGGCCCGACCGCAAATATTGCTTCGGTCATTGCACTCCACGTTGTACCGGCCAAGAGCCGGGCCTTGACCTGCGTGCTCTCGGTCAGTGGAATCGGCTCCGTGTACACCAGCATGTCCTCCGGCGGCTCCACAGTCACTTCCTCGGCGACCGTCAGCTCGACGCCGATCAGGTGGTCGGAACTGGTCAGAGAGACATTCAGGCCCTGGATGGCGAGGAGGTTGTCGCCCGATCGCAGCTTGTCGAAATGCTCGGTGATGTCAATGGCTTCGAAGACAATGGAGGCCCCGTCGTCGTGGCTGGCCGAGGCCAGGGAATTCCAGGCCGGCTCGCCATTGAAGTTACGCCGCGCAATCTCCTGCCCGTTGAGATACGCCACGAACCCGTCGTCGTACTGAAGCCTCAGCGTCATGGTCGCCAGAGCGCTCTTGTTCTCGTGGAATTCAAAGGGGATGCGGATATAGCATGAGCCGTTGGTGTTGTACATCTGCTCCTGCAGGTCGACACTGATGTGGGTTTCATAGCCGGAGCTTCTCTCGTAGCCGACACCGCCGGGAAGGCCTGAGGACTGTATCCAGCTTGCATCGCTGATCGATCGTATGCCACGCCAGTCGACCGCGAGCGGCCCTGTGGGGACAAGCACGCGTTTCTCGGCATCTCGTGACACCAACGCCGTTACCGGCGGTCTCTGGTAGGAGGTCGATTCGGCCGGGTCCGTTCCATCCAACGTGTAGAACGTGCTGCCACCGCCCAGAAACGCCGTCATCTGCACGGCGTCGCCCGCATTGATGTGGCCGCCGTGACGAGGGACCCCACCGACGGAAAAGGCCGGTCCGATGAACGTATACACCCCTTCGCGAACACAGGCATCGAGGAAGATGTGTTCGCGGTTCGGCACCCAGCCGGTGAGAATGTACGTATTCATGTTGGAGATAACGCCCTTCAGCTCCTCCCGCATCTCATAGAAGTGTCGCTGGATGTTCTGGGCCGTCAGGGCCCCGCCGTTGTAGAAATGCTTGAAGAGACGGTCGCCGAAGAGCCGTCGGAAGTCCGGGCTCACCTTCAGGGCCCGATACAGGACTCCGTTGGCATTGCCCTGGCTGTTGAGCTCGTTGAATCGGATGGCTTGCAGTTGGCCCGACTCGAAGGTCCCCTCCGCATCCCAGACGAAGAACTTCCACCGTCCCGTCGCGGAGCGCTCGCAGGCCGCCGACCAGTTGTTTTGGGGCCAGTCCCAATCGTTGGGCCACAGGCGAATGATCAGGTAATCGATAAAGGAGATAATGTCGAGCCTCTTGCCCATCTCCTCGTAGTATATCGGATCCGCCAGGTTGTGGCTGCGAGCGTAGCTCATCATCTGGTCCCAGGACCGGGTGTCGCCGTCGCGGATCCCGTTCATCGTCATGACGTCCCACGGCTCGTCACTGTCGAACCACCGCTGGCACGATGCTTCCTTGACGTGCTCGGTGGGATTGAAGTAGCCCTTGTATTCCCCGTTGATGAACAGGTTGGCGAACGTGCCGGCGCAGGACATCTGGCCCATATCGCGATGGAGCCGGCGGAGCAGCTCGTCTTTGATGAAGGGGTTGGTGCGGTCGTTGTGCCCGCTGCGTAGGACGACGCTGTCGAACTGTTCGACATCGGACTCGGGGAACAAGGGATAGTCGAGCTCGCTCGCACCGTACTCGCCCCGGAAGTACAGCCGCAGGGCGAACTTACCGTCGCCCGACCAGTAGCCATTCTGTCGGCGATAGCGAGGCCTCATCCACGAGCTGCCATGCACGCGGAGACCGCAGTCGATTTGGAATTCCGCATCATCATCGAACGGAAGCCATTCGGCCGAAACGGGACGCTCCAACCCGTGAATCAGGACGTTATTATAGCTGCCCGGCCCGGTGGAGGTCCATACCCCCCCGCTGTAGGTGCCTCCCACGATGGCCATGACGCCGTCCGGCTCGTAGAAGGTCTTGGTCGCACTGCCGACGAGCGAAATGATGGGAAGCGACCTGACGTTCGATCGGGTGTCAAACACGTAGGTGTGGGTATAGATTCGCGTCGGCTTCCAGCCGGGCTTGATGGCCACCGCCCGAATGCAGATCGTCCTGCCGATACGGAGCGGGCCCATGTAGGTTTGGCCCGGCGCGACCCGAAAGCCGGACTCTTCGGGGGCCGTGCCGTCGACCGTAAAGAGAATCTCGGCGTCCTCGGTGTCGGTCGTGATCGTCAGGTCGAAAGCGGTGTCGTAGTAACCGCGCTCGTGACTGAACCGCAACGGCGCGACCTCACCCAGGAACCCCTCGCTATTGGGCTGTCCCGGCGTCGGCTCACCGAAGAAACGCAGATCCGCGCCGGCATCGGGGTAGCGACCGTACGAGATGTCCGCGGTCTGATCGCCAAAGACTATGCTGTCGATCAGGGTCGTCCCATCTTCGGCAAACAGGTGGACCTCGTCGCCGCCGGCGCTCAGGCGGAAATTCGCGTGCAGACCGCTATCGCCGGTATCCCCGTCGGCCCATACAATGAGATAACCACGGGCCGGCACAGCCGTGAGATTGGGGGCACCCACAGGAATCTGCCACTGGGTGGGGTCATCCGGGTCGTCGGTCAGGTACAGGCCCCCCAGGTTAATGGGCGTGGCCCCGGCGTTGTACAGCTCGATCCAGTCGTCATATTCATCCTGGGGATCCGCAAAGGAAGCCGCATTGGAGGCCATCACCTCGTTGATCACCACCTGTGGCAGTTCCCCGGCCGCGACGCGAAAGACCGGATTCGCCGCCGGGGCGGGACTTTCTGCCGAGGCGGGTGAGCCAAGTGCGGCGAGAAACGGGATCAATAGGGCCGTGGTTCGTACGATGGACAAAACTTTCTTTCTTCTCAGCATGATCTGCAGTTCAACAACCTCCTATGACGGGGCCCAGCAAGGCCTCCTTCGTCGGAAAACCGCCTGAGCGACGGTAGACCCTTTCTCTTGTCCCCTGTCGGTCCTGATTGTCCTCGCAGGTCGCCCAGCACACAACGGCGCTGCCGGTAACTTCAGTATAGCAGATGGCCGGCGACAAATCGAGGGAATTCTGTTCGGGGGCACGCAGACGATTGACGATTGCCTTGCCACCGCGTACCATTTGGGCTCCGCGGGCGGCCCTCGCGGAGTGTGAAGCATGTAGGAACAGGAAACCGAAACCAGTCAATAGTCGAAGCATTCGCGATGTCCGACGAGCAAAGACAACTTCTGCTGGAGCAAGTCGAGCCGCTGCTCGAGGCAGGCGACCGCGAGGCCCTGCGCGCATGGCTGCGCGAGCAGCGCACGAGTGACATCGCCGAGATCGCGGAGACCGAGGATAACGAGCGGCGGCGACTGATCTTCAACGTGCTGGAAACGCCGGAGGCGGCGGAGGTCGTCGAAAAGGTCAACGAGGCCACGCGGGCCGAACTGCTCGAACTGCTCGCCGACCGGGAAATCGAGAGCATCATCTCCGAGCTGGACCACGACGACGCGGCGGACCTGCTTGCGGAGATGCCCGAGGACGTGGCCGAAAAGGTCCTGGGAAGTCTCAAACGGCCCGACGCGTTCGCCATCCGCAAGCTGATGCGGTATGTGCCCGATTCGGCGGGCGGCATTATGGACCCGGTGGTGATCAGCGTACCGGCGGTTGCGACGATGGCCGAGGCCATTAACAAGATCCGGGCGGCGGAGATCGATGAAGATTTCTACTCCGTTTACGTCGTGGACGAAAACGGGCGATTCCTGGGCGACGTGCGCGTGCGGCTGCTGCTGACCCGCCCGGAAGCAACGCGGATCGGCGATCTCATCGATCCGGACACCATCTACGTCACGACCGGCATGGACCAGGAAGAGGTCCGCAACATCTTCAGCAAGAATGACCTGATCGTCGTGCCGGTTCTCGACGAGAGCCACAGGCTCGTTGGGCGCATCACGGCGGACCGGGTCATTGAGGTTGCCGAGGAGGAAGCGGCCGAGGACCTCTACACGATGGCCGGTACGAACCCGGACGAGTTGGAGACCTTCTCGGCCGTTCACGCGGCCCGGATCCGCATGACCTGGCTTCTGCCCGCTCTCGTGGGCACGGGCGTCACGGCCACGATTCTGACGAGCTTCAAGACGCACAATCCGTCGATCTACATCGCCGCCGTGGCGTTTGCGCCGATGATCGCCGCCATCAGCGGCAACGCCGGCCTCCAGACTTCGGCGATTGTCGTCTCGGGGCTGGCCACAGGCCACCTCGTGGCGTTGCGCTTCCTCACCGTGCTCAGCCGCGAGGTTCGGATCGCGCTGCTGGTGGCGCTGAGTTGCGCGGTTTTGGGAGGCGTCGCATGCGCCCTTCTGCTTCACGGCAAGGCCCCGGAAGAACTCATGCAGCCGATCCAACTGGTGTTTGCGTTCGGCACGGCGATGTTCTCCGCCATCATGGTGGCCACCACGCTGGGCCTGTTCCTGCCGTTTCTGTTCCGCAGGATCGGGATCGACCCGGCGATCAGTTCCGGCCCGCTCGTAACCACGGCCAATGACTCCATCAGCGTGGCCATCTATATGACTCTCGCCGTCCTGCTGGCCGCGTAGCGACGCATCTGCCCCCTGCCCTTTCACACCGCCTGCTCAAGACTCGAACCATCGCAAATACGTTTGACAAGAGGCCCGTCTTTCTGCTACGCTATCAATGGCCCCGGAGGTGTTCTCCGTTGATTCGCAGATGCCGGTGATCGCCGGGGCGCCAGTCCCATCTACAATTGACAACATTCGGTTCGTTGGGTTCTCTTCCGACGAGACACGTGGTATTATGGGACGGCAAGGCCGTACCGGGGTCTGCCGGGGTCCGAAGCTGCGGGGTTCGGGCCTCGTACGGACGTGCCATGGAGGTAAACGGGCTGAATTGATCACACAGAGTGCGTACAATGCATCCGGCCGGCCTACTGCCCGGCCGATCATCAGGCAATCGTGGGTGTCGCAGGTTCGTGTAAGGAGGACAATCATGTCGAGGAAACGAGTTTTCGCAGGTGTCGCTCTGCTGGTCGTGGTTCTGGCGCACTGGGCCGCCGCAGGGCAAATCGGGTACTGGGCATTCGATGAGGGGACCGGCACGACCGCCAAGGACGACTCGGGCAACGGTAATAACGGCCGGCTCCTGGGCGGTCCCGTGTGGGTGGCCGGCGTTCTCGGCACGGCGCTGGAGTTTGACGGCGTCGACGACTACGTCGAGGTCCCACACAGCACCGACCTGATCCCGACTACGGGCAAGGCCTCCGTGGCCGTCTGGATCAATGCCAGGAGGCATACCGGCCCCGGCGGCGGTCAGTGGCAGGGCATTCTGGCCAAAGGCGGGGCTCCGCGACTGTACAATCTGTACACCGAGTCCAGCCAGGTCCTGCACTTCAGCACGGGAGTAAGCGGCGCGTACATCGGACCGCTCAGCACCGGCCAGGTGCCTCTCAATGAGTGGGTCCACGTCGCTGTCGCCGTCGACGGCATGGATTTCTTCTACATCAACGGACAACCGGCCGGCGAAGGGGGCGAGGGCGCCACGGTTCCGACCGGCGGGACCGCTGCGCTGACCATCGGCCAGACGGGTGAGTCCAACTTCTTCCAGGGGATGATCGACGAGGTTCGGATCTACGACCTGGCCTTGACCCCCGAAGAGGTACAGGCCCTTTACGAGGGAAACCCGCCGAGCTGGCCGAAAGCGAAGGATCCGAGTCCGATCGATGGGGCCATCGGCATCACCATGCCCCTGTTTACGTGGACGCCCGGCGAAAGAGCCCTCCTCCATGACCTCTACCTGGGCACAAGTCCGGAGTTGACGGAGGCGGACCAGGTTCTCTCTCGCTACCCCAGCGCCGTGTACTACCACGGCCCGGGTCTGGAATCAGGTGTCACCTACTACTGGCGCGTGGATGAGATCGAGACCGACATGGTCACCGTCAACACCGGCGACGTCTGGAGCTTCACGGCGGCGCCCGTCGACGCCTACGCACCGATTCCCGTCGATGGCGCCACGCATGTGGCGCGCGACACCAGTGTGAGTTGGTCGCCGGCGGCTGGTGCGATCGCCCACAACGTCTATTTCGGCGCCAGCCAAGATGAGGTGGCCGCCGGGACCGGTGATACGTTCAAAGGCAAACAGTACATATTGGTCTTCGAGCCCGGCGAACTCCAAGGCGACACCGTCTACTACTGGCGCATCGATGAGATCGATGCCGGCGACAACATCATCCCGGGCAATGTCTGGAGCTTCCGAACGCTGCCGTTCATACCGATTTCCGATCCCAATCTTGTGGGTCGGTGGACGCTGGACGAGGGGACCGGGACCTTCGTTCTGGATTCGTCCGGCTACGACAACCACGGCGCGTTCCGGGGCAACCCGCAATGGGTGATCGGATACGACGGCGGCGCCGTGGAATTCGACGGAGTGGACGACTACATCGAGGTCCCCCACCACGAGACGCTCACCGCGGACACGGAAGTCTCGGTCATGGCCTGGATCCATACCTCGCGCCACACCGGCCCGGGCGGCCAGGAGTGGCAGGGAATCCTCGGCAAGGGCAATAGTCCGCGGTCGTACAGCTTCTACACGTACGCACCCGGTACCCTCCACTTCAGCTCGGCCTCCGGAGGCGGCACGAGTTCGGGAACCGTTCCGCTGAATGAGTGGGTCCATGTGGCGGTCGCGGCCGGACCGAGCGAACACACGTATTTCATCAATGGCCAGGGTGCGGGCCAGGGCGGCGCGGTTGTACCGCCCGGCGCCCAGGATACGGCGACCGTCCGGATCGGCACGACGCAGGAAAGCCAGCGAGCATTCCTCGGGATGATCGATGACGCGCGAATCTACCGCGCCGCCCTGACGCAAGAGCAGATCCAGGAGGTGATGCGCGGCGACCCGCTGCTGGCGCGGGACCCGAGCCCGTCGGCCGGCGCGACGGTGGACGTGCGTCAGACCACGTCTCTCAGCTGGACGGCCGGTGACACGGCGGCCGAACACGACGTCTACTTCGGAAGGGACGCTGCCGCCGTCTCGGATGCCGATAGTAGCTCGGCCGAGTATATGGGCCGACAGACCGACACGAGCTACTCGCTGGCCGGACTGGTCGAGTTCGGCGGCGGCGCCTACGCCTGGCGCATCGACGAGGTCGAAGCCGATGGCGCGACCATCCACAAAGGCCGGATATGGGTGTTCACCATCGCCGACTACCTCATCGTCGATGATTTCGAGAGCTACACCGACAACATCGACGACGAGGAAACCATCTGGCAGACCTGGGTCGACGGCCTGACCAACGGCACCGGCGCGGTCATCGGCTACTTCGAGGCCCCGTTTGCCGAGCAAACGATTGTCCACAGCGGCTTGCAGTCGATGCCATTCGACTACAACAACATCGCCTCGCCGTTCTACTCCGAGGCCGAACTGGAATTCTCGCCTTCCGAAGACTGGACCGTCGAGGGCGCCACCGACCTGGTGCTATGGGTTCACGGCTTTCCGCAGAGACTCGCCGAGACCACACCGGGACAATATAGAATGGGCGCTAACAGCGACGATGTCTGGGGAACTTCCGACAATTTCACCTTCGCCTATAAGCAGCTCAGCGGCGACGGGACGATTGTGGCGAAGATCCACAGTGTGGACAACACCGCGGCCTGGGCAAAGGCGGGTGTGATGATCCGTGAGAGCCTGGATCCCGCCTCGGCATACGCGTTCATGTTCACGACCCCCGACGGCCGCCGGGCCTTCCAGAACCGCCCGGGCACCGCGGCCAGCGCCGTCTCAGCCCACAGCGCCGCCAGCGAGGTCACGTTGCCGTACTGGGTCAAGCTGGAGCGAAAAGGCAACCTGCTCACCGCCTACCATTCGTCGGACGGCACAGACTGGGTCCAGCAGCCCGACGACGAGAATACCGGCGCCGATGCATCGGCGAACCCGCAGACGATCTTCATGACGGGCAACGTCTACGTCGGCCTGGCCCTGGCCAGCAACAACACTCGTTCCGGCGCGGGCTTCGCCGAGTTCTCCGACGTCCAGACCACCGGCGTAGCCGGCGGTGCGTGGCGAACCGCAAGCGTCGGGCTCAACACGGGCAACGACCGCGACGATCTGTACGTGGCGATCCAGGACAGCAGCAACAAGCTCGCCGTGGCGACCCACCCGGATCCCAACGCGGTCCTCGCGACCGACTGGACCGAATTGAGAATTCCACTGAGCGAGTTCGCCCCGGTGAACCTGACCAGGGTCAAGAAGCTGTACATCGGCGTGGGCGACCGGGACAATCCGACGCAGGACGGCACCGGTCTGCTTTACATCGATGACATCCGCGTGACTCAGCCCGAAGCGCCGGCTGCCCCATAACGGAGTCAACACGCGCGATGATCCGAAAGACCGGACACAGAGGGCTGTGGGCGCGACCTGCGGCCCTCTTTCATTTTGTGGGCTTCGCTCCGCCGTCCTCCGAGCCGGCGTGATGCTGCAAGTAATGCCGGATACTCCCGATGCGGATTTGCGAATTGGGATGCGTGGAGAAGTATTCGCCGAGCTTCAGCGGATCGGAAGACTGCTTCAATTCGGCCAGCCGCGCAAGGAGTCGCATGGACGCCTCCGGATCGTAGCCGGCGGCATCCATCAGCCGCACGCCAAGCCTGTCCGCCTCCAGCTCCTGGTCCCGCGAGTAGGCGGTCTGAAGGAACTGCACCCCCACAGTGCGCAGCCAGCCGCCCAGAACGCCGCGGACCGGGGCGGCGCGGGAGGCCGCGGAAACGGCCGAGTTGGCGACGATCCGCTCGATCGCATGGCCCCGAATGACGTGCCCCATCTCATGGGCGAGAATGAAAGCCACCTCGCTGCTGTCCCAACGGCACAATTCAATGATGCAGCGGCTGATGAAGACGAAGCCCCCCGGCAAGGCGAACGCATTCGGCTCGGCACTGTGAAAGGCAGCGAAATGGAACGTGCGCAGCTTGTTCGCGACGCAGGCGGTCAGTTGATACCCAATCTCGTCGAGCGTCTCCTCCGTCCGGGCGTCTGCGGCGATCTGGAGCTGCTTCCTGGCCTCATGCGCCAGATCCAGTCCGACGCCGTGCTCCAGACGGATGGCGTCGGCCTCGGTGCCCGCCACCGATTCCCACATCCATCGGGCCTTGCGCAGCTTCGGGCCCATCTTGCGGCCCAGGTGATAGAACAGATTATCCGTCATACCTGTCAAAAGAGGCGGAGAATCCCGCGCAGCGGGCCTCTGCGGTTGACAATTCCTAATTCGGCCCACAGCCGAATCTGCACGCCCAGCACATCGGCAGCCGGGGCCTCATAATAAGCCACGACTGGGGAACCGTCAATCGAAACGCTTCCGCTTGGATGCGGGATTCACAATGGGGATGCTCGCTCGCGTGAAGAAACGCTACCCGGGCTCACTTAGCCATAGCCCGACCCCCTGCCTCCATCAGTCCAGCAGGCCGTTCAGGACGAGCATCGCTTCCTGGCGGAGGGTCATGAGCTGACGCAGGTTCTTCTGTGCGGCGGCGAGTTCCTGCCGGGTCTTCTCTTTAGCGGCCCGCAGCGCGGTCAGCCCGGCCTTGATCGCCTCCGCGTCCGCTTCTTCATCGCGCAGAATCTCACGAAGCTCGCTGCTTCGCCGCTCGACTTCGGTTCTCGGCTCCCTATCGCCGGGGCCGAATCGCGGCTGAGGGCGCACCAGGTCATACACCGCCTCGATCCTCGGCTTGACGACCGGCCATTCCTGATCCGAGATGCCCAACTCGTCCTTCAGCCTCTCCACGGCCCTCTTACGCTCCCACGCGCTGCGCTCGGCCATGATCTTCATCCGCTCTTCCATACTGCCGGCGTTGCGCAGCCGCTCGGAGAACGCCCGCGACTGCTCGATCCTCTCCTGCATCTCTCGCGGAGGCCCCTCTCGGCCCGACTCCCTCCTTCGCTCCTGACCGAGCGCCGACCCGGACAAGAGTCCCAACAGCATCAACCCGGACGAACCCATCGCGGCACGCCTGGAAATCCCGCCGTCGATTCGCTTCCGCCCACCGCCAAATCTTTCCTGATCCTGGTCTTTCATTGGCTCAGTTCCTGTTCTCTCGCCGACTTCGCAAACTCCCGCTCGCGTTCCACGACTTCTTCCAGCCTGTGGCCGAGGTGGAAATACTCCATCGCCCTGAATATCTGCTTCGGCCGATTGCTCTCCTGGTAGACCGGCCCCTTGATCACTGCTGTAAACCCGTGCCCACCTCGGTATTGGCAGGAAACGCCAGGGTACGAAGGCCTACGGAGAAACGCTGCCTCCGCCAGAAGCTGCTCTGCAGTACGGGAGATCTCCCACACCACCTTCTGTTTCAGCTCCAGACTTACACCACCATATCTGACTTTGAGTGACACTTCATCGAGTAATGGCTCCAGTTGCGCGAGACGGAGTCTTAACTTGCTCGCAAGTCTGATCTGCTCATTAAGCGTCCAGGGGAACCTAAAGGTGGGCCAAAGAGGCTCGTCGGCATACGTGCCAAAGATCCGCTCATGCTGGCCGAACACGCCCTCCACATCCTCTGATGTGATCAGCGGGTTGAGTCCTCGCTCGCTCAGCATTGTATTGACGTGAGATTGGAGTTCAGCAGAGCATCTGCGGAATTGCGAGAACAACACATCGTGATCCTGCGCCGTTGAGATATCACAAAAGGACAGGGACAGGAACGTGGCTAACACCGTATGTATCGGCTCCGTGGTCTTGTCAACTGCAAAGTACAGATGTGAGAATCGCTCGATAGATCCGATCAGCGCCATCGGGTCGCCACAGAAGGGCCCTTTTCCGACGATCAGACGAATCGAGGTGATGACATCGTCCACAACCTTCCGCTTCGTTTCCGATTGACTATCCGCATAGTGTTTCGCCAAGCCTTTCTCCAGGATCTGGCGGAGATCGTTCATGTCTATCTCACCCCTGGGAGGATCGGCGTCGAGGCGTGCCAGGTATTCTCTTATGCTGGCGCGTGCCTCGCGAGGATCTGGCGGCCTTTTCTCTCTCGCCAAACGGGTCGCCTCGAAGCGAACAGCAGCCGGCTCCAGTGCTTGTTCTTCCATGAGACCTCGTCTGCGAATCTCGTCAAGTAGCAGTTGCCCGCACATAAACCATTTGTTCGCATCGATTGTCGGCATAAGCTCGCCAAGATAGTCCCCGATGTTGTCTCCGGCATCTTCCACCATCTGGGCGACAAGTGGCCGAAACCACTCTTGGGGCTGTTGGGGATATCGTCTCTCGACCTGCCCACTGACTCTCGCCAATTCCAGGAGGGCCCGATACTTGCCCACCGATCCATCTTGGTAGAACTCCGCAACAGCGGCCTGTGCAGACCGGCGGATACGGTTCATGTCATCGGTCGCCAGGGCCGTCTTGAACCACAGTCGATGTATGCCCCGGCGCAATTGGGGCGGCAAGTCGCTGTCGTCCAGATACGAGTCGATCTTGCCATAGAGTTCGCGGCTTGCGACACTCTCATCTGCCGATTTGCCCAGTTCGGAGTATGCCCGGTCAAGAGACCAATAGACCCGGTAGGGCTCCGGTATGAGCGCCCACCGCCCCAATGTATTCGCGTCGAAGACGGCTGGCCAGTCCCTTTCTGAAATGCCCATCGCAGGCTTGACGATCACGGTGGCAACGGGCTGTCCGTCCAGAGCTCTTCTTGAGCGCCATACGAAAGCGCCGTCGCTTCGGTTCTCCTTGCTGTATTCTCTTCCGGAGGGCAGTGTATTGAGGGTCCGCACGTCTGAATCCACTACACCGTAGAGGTCGTTGCTGTCCGTCCCGCTGGGCAGGGCTTCGTACGCGTATTCTGTCAGAGTACGACCGCGACAAAAGAACTTACCGATCTCCAGTGAGACGTCTGTACCCTTATCCTCGATTCTTATGCGACTCACGGTGGCCAAGGCGGACCGAATGATCGATTCCACCGAATCCTGGTGCGGCAGCAAAGGATCTCTCCGACCGTTGGGGAGTAGAAACGTTCCACGTTCTCGGTCTGGGTAGATCCAGTAATGCACCGCCTCCGAGGCAAAGATGAAGTCGCTGTAGCGGACAAATGAGGCAGCCTCACGGAACGCATCGGGCTCGATCCAATACACGGCAATGCGGTAGCGGGAACCATCCGAAACCATCAGTCCATCGAGACGCCCCCGACCGACAGGGAACTGAAAATCGCAAGAGAACTGGAAGACGGATAGACTGGTCCCGGAGACATCTTCGGCACCCGCGGTGCCATACGCCGCTATCGAGAAGAAGAGAACAGCGACCCCGCCTGCAGCAGTGAGTAGAAGCAATCCTGTTGAAGGGACTCCTTGGCCTTTGTTGGTCGTGGATTTGCTGTACCGCCGATTCGCGAACATAGGCCGCCGTCCTCCAATTCAAGGGGCAGGAAGCAGCGGTGTCTGTCTTCTCGCCTTTCAATAAACGCAGTTCCTGCGGTGTCGGGAAAAGGGCCGAAAGAGACATGACGCTATTGCTCCCACATCCTCCCGTAGGCGCGAGCGCATACATGACTAAATGCCGTGCTACCCTCACCAGTTTCCACATATTCCACAACTCCGAGGGAGCAAGCTGAATGCTCGCTACGGATGACCGGATTGACATCGGAGAAGTAATCGTAGCCATCCACATAACGCGTATCTCCGTCCGAATCGGATACGGGGTCGCCTTCCCCGGTCTCGAGGTCTACTGCAAACTCGAGTTTATCAGGATATTCCCAGGGGAGATCTGACTGCGCGAGCCCGTAGGCGTAAGCGTCGCCACCAGTCCCACCGGCGGGCTCTACCAAGCCTTCCACGTAGACATAGATGCGGTAGGACCAATTCAATGTAGCCGATACTGTCGTGTACACGCTGTGTTCACCTTCGGCCCAGGCCCAACAGAAATTGTCGTCGCCGTCAGCGAAAGCCGTCACGCTGGACAGCTCCCACGTGCCAGCTGCACTAGCGCCTTCCCCGCATGTATCGCCGTCCCAGTAGCCGTCCTCCTCAATATCCCCCAATGCGGCAGTCGAGACAGTAAACATCGCAATCAAACATGCACCCAAAATTCTGAGTCTCATGGCGAAACTCCCTTCTCGCTTAGTCACCTGTTATAACAATCGGTTCACGCCTCTGGTGCCACGTGCTCTATCTCATAGGCATCACCTCCTTTGTGCTACGGCGTTTCCTCGGACGGATAGCCGAGCCGGCCCCAGGTGGCCCTCTGCAGCCTCTGCAGATCGTACAAGCCCTCCTCAGTCTTTGGTTCGTAGTCTCCTTCCGGCAGTCCTTCTGTCGGTGCATCATTCACGGTAGATATCACGCGAGGCATGCTCAGGGTCTCTCGCCCCCGCCACTTCCAGTACTCTGCATGGCCGTCCGCCATCGAGAGCGTCACGCCATCGCTATGGCGTATCGGAGGAGGGCTGCCAGCCTCCCACTTTGGATCCAGATAGTAGACAATGAAGTGGCTTCCAACTATAGACCATTTATCGATAAAGACTGCCCGTTCCGATGCCCCCGGACTGACGATATCGGTCAGTCGGGTCAATCGCAGGACCGTTTTCCCGATGCGTTTGCCCGTCGGTGTGAACTCCGACTCGTTGGTACCGGGGACGAACGTCCCCTCGATGTACGAGCCGTTAGCCGCAGGGAGGATGCAGTACGGGCACCCGTAGGAGCCCCAACTTCGAGGGCAGTGGTAGACATCGATGTCTCGCACGTAGGGCCATAGGGTGCCTTTGTCGGGGTTCTCAAGGATGGCAGAACGGCTCTCGGGCGTGAGAAAGGCACGTCCCAGCCAGCCTTCCAGACGTCGGGAAACAACCAAGGACCTCGCCTCATGGAATGGCTTGCCCATCACAAGCTTGCCATCGTGGTCGTCGGCGTAGGCGATCCAGGCCAGAGTGAGTTGCCTGAGGTTGCTCAGGCAGACCGCACGCTGGGCCCGTTCGCGCGCCGCGTGGGTTACGGGAATAAGGATCGCGAGCAGTACCGCGATGCAGGCGATCACGACCAGTAACTCGATCAGCGTAAAGGCGCTGCCATTGATGACTGATGATTCGTTATTGACAGTTGCCCGATGGGCCAATGGACCGTCGCGGTTCTTCACTCTCTGTATGCTTTTGGAACTCATATCAGTTTATTCCCTTTCGTCTTGGCCGGAGCAGTCCGCCGTCTCTAACAGGGCGGTCAGCAAAAAGCTGATGTATTCCGTTTGCAGAACGGCCACGGGCAGACGTCTCTCCTGCCTGCGCGCCTCGGCTCTCGACTGGAGCATCTGTCTCTGGGCGTCGATATGATCTCTCACCGCACTCCTATAGTAATCGGGCGGGGGAGCTGTTACGCCCCAGATGTATGGGCGCAACTGGCTCAGGCTCTGCTGAGTCAGCAGGTAATCAGGATGCGTCTGGAGCGACGCCGTACCAGGATCCTCGCGGGATGTTGCCTGGCCGCCTCCGAGTTGCCGCCAGAGATCGACACGGGCATAGCGCAGGTCGTGCCAGCGCTGCTTGATCTGGTCCACCTGGGTCTCGGAGAAGGGACGCAGGAAGATCGGCAGCAGCGGCGCCTCGATATTGCGATAGCACTCGGCGAGATGATCCGTCTTTGCCGCTTGGACGGCGTTCGGGTCGAGGAACGAGAATTGAGCCAATAGGGACCCTGCGGCGTGTTCCACGAGGTCCTCGTATTGATGCCGCAGCACCTGCGTCTCTTCCTCGCCTGGGAGTTCTGCACGCATCAGAGTTTCGACGTACCAGCGGATTTGGGCACGACGCACATCGAACAAGGACCTCTCCGGGCCTTTCCTGAGGCTCTCCCAGTAGGGCCGAAATCCCCGCCGTAATATCTCCAGGCGTGCGGCGTACTCTGGGGTATCCTGCTGCGATGCAACCGCACGGCGAATCGTATCTACATACTCCCGTTGCCACTCATCCGGCCAGGGGGCGGGTGTGCCCGCCATACAGTCCCGGACGCCCGTCAGGCCTTTTTCGATCAGAGCCTGACGCGAACGGAGTGAGGGGGCAGGTTCCGCAGAATCTGCGGGCCCGCCCCGAACCCGCGCCGGGCGCAGCGTGATCACGCCGACCACGACCAGAAGCTCAATGAGCGTAAAGCCCTTGGAATTGATGATTGATGAATGATGATGGATGATTGGCAGGCGCAACACACCCCGTTTGGGCGAAGCCCGTCGTACGCTCCCGCCATCTCCCTTCCGGCGACCCATGGGTGCCCCTCCCGTTGTCCAAAGGCACACTCTTACCGGTCAGGACTCTGCTCGTTCCTCAAAGGTGCGAATCACAAGTTAGTTTCGCAGGATCCACTCTGTTTCTCTCAGTCCATTTTGGACCTTGTCCCGGCTTTGTCAATAGGAAAATGCCAATCCATACCCAAATACCTACTAATACGGATGGGCGAGGCACCGGCCGCAAAGATCTGCGGTTTGAGAGCGCGACGCAGCGCCCCTCGCAAGAAGGCGGATTCAATCGGCCCTGCCGGGCCAGCGGCGATTCGATGGTGCATACGCTTTCACGCGCCGGACGAGGCGGATCGAGCTTGACAATCCCCGGCATTGTCTTATAATATAGTATCGTAAGGATTTGTTTCCGCAAGTCTTATGCCGCTCGGCGAAGCCGAGGGCTTCGCGGCACGAGTGGCGGAAGCACCCGTCGGTGGGCGGTCAATGTAGGAAAGTCAACCAGACGATAGGGATGTTCTTTTGTTTTGGGAGTGCAAAAGCGTATGAGCCAGCAGGCACCGCTTGATGCGCATCAGACGCTCGATCACGAGCCTCAGTTGAACAAGTTTTTCAAGGTCGCGGTCAAAACCCAGGCCAACGACCTGCATCTGAAGGTGGGGCAGCCGCCGAAACTGCGTCTGTATGGCGAGTTGAAGAACACCACCGGTGAGATCCTCACGCCCGAGCGCATGGAAGAGCTCATCTTCGAAATCATGAGCCCGGCGCAGAGAGAGTTCTTCATGCAGAATGGGACCCTGGATTTCGCCCACGAGGTGGGCCGGGAACACCGTTTCCGGGTCAATGTGTTTCGGCAGCGTGGGGTGATCAGCCTGGTGGCCCGGCGGGTCAGCGCCCATGTGCCCTCGTTTGAGAGCCTGCACCTGCCCCCCATCCTCGAACGGATCGCGGAATCGCGGCAGGGTCTCGTCCTTGTCGTGGGACCGACCGGCTGCGGCAAAACCACGACCATTGCGGCGATGCTCGACTACATCACGCAAACGCGCTCGTGCCACATCGTGACCGTCGAGGACCCCATCGAGTATCTGTACAATGACAACAAGGCGATTGTCTCGCAGCGCGAGATCGGGATCGATGTTCCCGACTTCGAGACGGCACTAACCTACCTGATGCGGCAGGACCCCGACGTGGTCTTCGTCGGCGAGATGCGTGATTCGCGAACCGTGACGGCCGGGATGCGGGCCGCCGAGACCGGCCACATGGTCATGGGAACGATGCACTCGTCCAACGCCTCCCAGGCTGTCCACCGGCTGCTCGACCTGTTCCCACAGAATGAACGCGAGCTGGTCCGCCAGGCCCTGGCCATCGCCATTCGCGCGATCGTCAGCCAGGCCCTGCTGCCGTCGATTCGTGACGAGATAGACCGAATGCCGGCCGTGGAAGTGCTGCTGGCCACTCCCGCCGTGCGAAAGCTGATCTCTGAAGGACGCGAGGGCGATCTGCCCAGCGTCATTCGGGCCTCCCAGCGGGAAGGCATGCAGGACCTGACGGGCAATCTCTGCAAACTCGTGCAGGAAGGCTGGGTCGATCCAAAGGATGCGTACAAGCATGCCCCGAATCAGGAAGAGCTGAAGATGGCCCTCAAGGGCATCCGGACGACCGCCGAAGGAATCCTATGAGCCCGGGAAAGAGCTCTCTGCGGGTCGGGCCCAGTAACGTAAGTCTTGGCTACAAAACTGTTTGCTAACGGAGCGCTGAATGACAGAGTCGCTGCTGATGGCCGTCGAATACGGCGGGTATATATCGATCGTCAAGCTGGTCATTTTTCTTATCTTGTACTTCCCGTGGTTCCTGCTCATCGGCTGGACATACAAGGATGCCAAGGCGGTGGGCACCAATATCCCTCTTTGGATCGGAATGATCCTCGGTGCCGGAGCTCTGGGCACCCTGCTGTGGTGGCTGATCCCGATCTTCTTCGTGGGGCTGCTCGCCTACGCGATCGGTATCGGGGCCGTGGCGCTGGCCTACGTAAGACACAGGAACAGCCGGGTCCTCGATTTTGACAAGGTCCTGACCGTCGAGCACGTCAAGAGTCTCGTCAGTCAATCGAAGAAGCTCGAGGCGATGGAGAACTTTATGTTCATCACGTCTAACAACAACGACGTGCCGCCGCCCGAGCCGCGGACCCCGATGTTCTTCGGGTACCGCACCGCGTACGACACACTGACCGATGCCATGTGGCGCCGGGCCAGCACGATCACGTTCGCACCGAAGGGCGAGACTTATGAGATCGCATATAACATCGACGGCGCATCGACGAAGCAACCGGCAATGCAGCGGGACCAGATGGAGTACCTGATTCACTTCGTGAAGGAACTTGCCGGACTCGACATCAAGGAGAAACGTAAGCCGCAGAAGGGGAAATTCCGCACCCGACAGAACAAGCAGAACACGGACTGGGAAGTGATGACGGCCGGCTCGACAGCAGGCGAGCAGGTCCGGCTCAAGCGGATCTCCAAGGAAAGCGCCCTGCGACTGGGCGACCTCGGGCTGACCCAGGAGCAGTTCGAACAGTTGAACAGCTTCCGGCAGACCGGGCAGGGCGTGTTCCTGGTCACCGGGCCGGCCCGCAGCGGCGTGACCACCACGCTGTACGCCCTCATGCGAAACCATGATGCGTTCATCAACAATGTCAACACCATCGAGAAGCAGCCTTCGTCCACGTTGCCGAATGTGACGCAGACCGTCTTCACCCTGACCGACACGGGGACGACCACGTATGCCAAAAAACTGCAAACGATCGCGAGGATGGGAGCAGACGTCATCGGCGTCGGAGAGTGCGAGGATATCGAGACGGCGCAGATCGCGAGCATTGCGGCCCGGGACGGCAAGATCATCTACGTCGCCATGGAGGCGACAAGCGTTCTGCAGGCCTTGGGCAAGTGGCTCAAGTACGTCAAAGACCGCAAGCTCGTGTCGCAGACGCTGCTGGGTATCGGCAATCAACGGTTGCTCCGCAAGCTGTGCGAAGAGTGCAAGCAGGGTTATGCACCGAACAAGGAGATCCTCAAGAAATTCAACCTGCCGGCGGAGAAAGCCAAGGTGCTGTTCCGACCGGGCAAGGAGGTCTTCGACAAACGGGGCAAGCCGTCCACGTGCGGGCACTGCCAGGGCACAGGCTTCATCGGCCGCACCGCTGTGTTCGAGATGATCATGCTCGACGACGAATTGAAGAAGGCCATCCGCACCGTCAAGCAGTTGCCGGAGTTCGGAATCCGGTTCCGCAAGGCCAAGATGCTCTACCTGCAGGAGCAGGCGCTGCGCAAAGCCATCGCCGGCACCACGGCCGTCAACGAAATGCTGCGCGTGCTCGCCGCCTCGAAAAAACGGGGCGCGCCCGCGTCGTAGGAGAACCGCAGGGACACAAACGGACCGCCTGTCGAGGCGGAAATCAGAAAGATTGGAGACAGTGGAATGGTCAGTTCATTAGTAATGCTCGCCATCATGGCAGGGTGCGCCGTCTACCTGTTCCTCAAGGGGACGCTGGCACAGGGCATCGCCATGATCTTCAACGCGATCGTCGCGGGGTTCATCGCGTTCGGCTTCTACGAAATGCTCTCGGAGTTCCTGATCAAGTACTCGCCCGGCATTGCCGTATGGGCGAACCTGATCTGCTTCTCGCTGCTGTTCATCCTGGCGTTCGCCATCCTGCAAACGGTCGCGATGCAGTTGAACAAGGAGAAGGTGGATTTCGGCAAGCTGCCGGAGCAAGTCGGAAGACCCATGATGGGCATCGTGCTGGGTTACATCATCACGGGGCACCTGCTCATTGCGGTGGCGATGGCCCCCCTGCCGAGCCAGTGGCCTTACCCCCGCTTCGACGAGCGCAATCCCAATCCGGCCAGCCCGAGCAAGGCTTTGCTGAGCCCCGACGGGTTCGTGGCCGGACTGTTCGGGACCGTCAGCAAGGGAAGCTTCACCCCCTTCGGCGAGGCCAGGAGCTTTGCCGTGCTGCATGCGGGGTATGTGGACCAGTTATATCTGAATCGCCAGAAGGTGACGCAGGACGTGTCGATCGTGACCAGCGCCCCGGCGGTCGCGGCACCCCGCAAGGATGGCGTCTGGTTCGCGCGCGACGGCCTGCGCGATTCCGAAGGCAAGGCGCTGCCGGCCCCGCCAGGGGAAAGCCTCATGCTCGTCCGCATCGCGATCCGACGAAGCGCGTTGAAGGATGCGGCGAAGTTCACGCTCTCGCAACTCCGGCTGATCTGTAGTCCGAAGACGGGAGAAGGTCCGCTGGCGGGAGCGGGCCGGGCCGTGTACCCCATCGGATACATCGGATCGGGCGGGCGACTGGAGCGTAAATCGCTCGCGGAGATCATCACCGTCGATTCCTCCAAGGTCGAAGGCGACGTGTCGATGGATGTTGCCTTCTTTGTCCCGACGAATCTGACGCCCGCGCTCGTGGCGTTCAAGCGGAACAACATCGTGCAAGTTTCCTCGCCCGCAAGTCCGGAAGACGCCCCGCAGCCCCTGCCCTTCGGCGCCTCCGCCCCCGCGTCTCAGGCCGCACCCAGCCCGGAACCGCGTTCCGAGCCCGCGTCTACGCCACCGACGTCGGATGAGCGCAGGGAAGGAAGCGGACTGAGTGACTTCAGCCGCAGCATTGTCGGCGATGGACTTGAGGAGAATTGAGGAACGATAGGTCCGATGGAACGGATCTGCAAAGGCGGGTGACACGACCGAACGATCGCATCGACAGGCGGAGTCCTTCGTCGACGACTGTCACCGGCTGGTCTCCACGGCCGGTGACACAACAACAACGCCACACGTCCACTAACTCGAGGCGCCTACCTCCTCCAAATCCAGTTCCATGAGGTGTTCCAGGTAAGCATGCAGGTCCTCCTCGGTGAATGTCTCGAGGAATTCGGCCTTGGCCGTCCTGTTAATCTCACGGATACACTCGATCAACTCTGTCTTATCCATACCTGCATGTCCCCAATGGCACCCCACGTTCGTGAAAAAACGACTTGGGCCATATCGGCAGCCCGCCGGTCTTTCCTTTAGCGTGTTGCCGTGGATCGCGAAACGCCCCATAACCGGACACACCATATGCAACAATTCGCCTCGGGCGGGCCACTACATATGGATCGGCTCGACGCCGGCACGGGACGAGACTTTCGACTGTCCAATAAAATCCGACACGCAAATTCCAGTGCACCCGGGCAAAAAATATTTGTCGATTTCGCGCAGAAACCGACGTTTCTCACGTGTCGAATGGATGTGACATCCGCCAAGAGGACGTGTAAGACTTTCGTCCGCGAGCCTCGTCCCACAGGCCGGCAGTGGACAATGACGGGAGATTCTGCTATAATAGTATTGTATCGAGTGGATTACCGTCCTCAAGTGGGAGGAGTCAAATGAGAAGACTTCGAAGGGCGCACGAAAGGCACGTCAAGGCAAGCCGGCGATTCAAGCGGCGGATCGTTGCCGCCGGCACCGCCGCAGCGATCTCGATCGCGGCCTCGGGCCTCGCCAAACCTGAGGTCCCCATCGCGGATAAGCACCAGATGATTGTGGCCACGGACGCTGATGGTGACCTTCTGGCCGACAGCGAGGAGTATGCCATCGGCTATCAACCCTTCACGGCAGACCAGAACCGCAACACTTTCCAGGACGGCGTCGAGTTGGCGGCCCGATGCTGGGATGCAATTGCGCAGTTGCCGCTGGAAGCGGACGTCACCGACCCCGGCCAACTCTACAAGCAGGAATTGCTGATGTTCGGCCTGGAGCAGTGCGAGGTTTGTGGCGAAACCGTGAACATGGGCAGCGTCCGGATCGTCAATCCGCGACTGGGCCTGAGCGTGGAGCTTCCGATCATCGGCATACACTACCTGGAGCACGGCTCGTTTGCCTTCGCAGGGGACCTGCACAGAGGCAGAGCGAACGTACCCCTGCTGCTGAGAACTCTGGAAGTCCGCTTCCCCTATGAACCGGACGAACACCAACTGCCGCTGGAGTACAGCACCGAGACAACGGGTCAGATTGCCCCCGACGCGAACGACCTCGATGGCGACATGCTGGCCGATGGCGAGGAGCTGGCCGCCGGCCTGAACCTCCACGACGCCGACCAGAACGAGAACCTCCTGCCGGACGGCATCGAGCTCGCACAGCGCTTCGCCGCGATCATCGACCGATTGCCCATATTCGATCCTGGCTCGCCGGACGGAAAGGGTGTCTACAGGATCAACTACATGTTGCGGGGCCTCGAATGGTGCGAGATCTGCGGCGAGTCCGTCAATATGGGATACTGGCAGATCGTCAATTCCACGCTGGGCCTGTCGGTGGACGTGCCGGTGATTGCCTGGCACTACATGCAGCACGGATCGTTCAGCTTCCATGGTGACGTGCACGGAGCCGGTCGGGCGGACGCGGCCGCACTGAAGGAGATTCTCGAGTTTCCCACACAATGTGGGGATCTCGGCATCCCCAGACCGCCGGCGGATCTGAACGGCGACTGCAAGGTCGATTTCAAGGACCTGGCGGAATTGGCGAACCGCTGGCTTGATTCAGCCGACCTCGCCGGGGAGCAGCCCACGCCCAAATGAACGAAGGCCGTCACTCGGTGTATCCATCTCCGCAGGTCCAGGCGTGTATCCGGGCCCTGAAGGCCTTTGACTTCGAGCTGGCCTACCTCGCCCTGCTCACCTGGGGGGGCCTCAAGCCCCTCAGCCGATGGGAAAAGCCCCTGACCGAGGATGCTCCCGAGCTGCTCGCTCGGATGGGCCTGCTCGCCCGCGGCGTCCAACGGACGGTCCGGACCGGCAAACAGGTCACCGAGACGGTCTTCAGCCTCCTGCCCGGCTACGTTCGTCTCTACGAGCAGAGCTTTGCGGGCCGACCGATAGACAAATCGGCGGAAACCGTCCGGCTGGAGGGATTCCTCTTCGGCTACCCGCCCTGCTGCGTCGAGCAGTACGCCAGGCAACCCTACGCCCCGAACGACCTGCCCGACGAGAGCCGCCGAATTCTTTTCCACTGGCCCTGTCCGGACTGCGGGATTACCCCCCTGCTACTGCCGGCCTATGGGAAGGTGCATCGGATCGTTGAAGACGCCTGAGCCTTCGGCATCCTCAAAGCCCCTGAACGGACGCTCCGGCTCCCGGGGCGGACCGTCAATCGAGCCGAAAAGGCCCGCGACGTCGGCTATCCGGAAAAAACCTCTTGAGTGCGGGCAGGCAAACCGTGTATCATCATGGGCTTTTGGGAGTCAGCAAACGGTAAAATCGACGAAACGTTCTTGGAGGTTCAACAGTGACCGCAACGGGCGACATTCGAAACGTGGTTCTTTTGGGACATGGCGGCAGCGGCAAGACCTCGCTCGCCGAGACGATACTGCGCACGACCGGCGCCATCAACCGGCTGGGAAGCGTTGACGAGAAAACGACCGTCAGCGACTACTACGATGAGGAGAAGGAGCATCAGCATTCCATCCTCTCGGCCGTCGTTCACACGGAACACAACGGCAAGCTGATCAATGTGATCGACACGCCGGGGGCCCCGGACTTCATCGGCCCGGCAATTGCGGCACTGCCGGCGGCCGAGACCGCGGTTCTCGTCATCAGCGCCGCCGCGGGCATCGAAACCAACACGCGCAAGCTCTTTAACCTTGCCGGTGAGAGGAACATGCCCCGGGTGATCGTCATCAACAAGATGGATTCCGAGAACGTCGAGTTCCAGGAGCTGATCGCCAGCATCCAGGAAACGTTCGGACCGCAGTGCCGCTGTGCTAATCTTCCCGGCGCGGACCGGAAATCCGTCATCGACTGCATCGAGAACGGCAGCGGCGATTCGCCCGTGATGGATGTGGCGCAGGCGCATACGGAGTTGATGGAGAGCGCGATTGAGGCCGACGACGCCTTGATGGAACGATACCTGGGGGGCGAGGAGATTGGGCCGGACCAGATTGCCTCCGTGTTCGTGAAAGCCCTCAAGTCCGGGACACTCATTCCGATCCTTTTCACCGATGCCCGGAACGAAGTGGGCATCGCCGAGCTTGTGAACCTGATTGCGAAGCACACCCCGTCGCCCGCCGAGGCCGATCCGGCGAAACTCGTGGAAGGAGACAACGCGACCGAACTGAAAGCCGATCCCGGCGCGCCGCTGGCGGGACTGGTCTTCCGCGTGGCGTTTGACCCGCGATCGAACATGAAGTACTCGAGCATCCGCCTGTTCAGCGGTACGCTCAAATCCGATACGAACCTGATGCGCAACGACGAGAAGAAAGGCCTGCGGCCTGGGCACGTCCTCAAATCCCAGGGCGGCGAGACCAAGGAAATCGATGCCGGCGTCGCGGGCGACATCGTCATGCTGGCCAAGCTGGAGGAACTCAGGATCGGTGACCTCCTGCACGACGGCCGGGTCTCCGGTGCGTTCCAGATGCCGGCACTGCCGCAGCCGATGTTCGCACTGGCCCTGGAACCGGCCTCACGCGGTGACGAGCAGAAGATCAGCGGTGCGCTCGAAAAGCTCCGCGAGGAAGACCCATGCTTCAAAATCAGCCGGGATGCGCAGACCAAGGAACTCGTGGCCCAGGGCTTGGGCGACCTGCACTTGCGGATCATGATCGAGAAGATGGAACACCGCTTCAAGCTGTCGGTCAATACGAAAGAGCCGAAGATTCCGTATCGCGAGACGATCACGGCCAAGGCCGAAGGGCACTATCGCCACAAGAAACAGACCGGCGGCGCGGGGCAATTCGGCGAGGTCTACCTGCGGGTCGAGCCGGCCGAGCGCAACAGCGAGCCGCCGCTGCAATTCAGTTGGGATATTTACGGCGGCTCCATTCCCGGGCAGTTCGAGCCGGCGATCTTCAAGGGCGTCAACGATGTGATGACCAGCGGCGTCGTAGCGGGGTTCCCGATGCAGGATGTCAAGGTGTCCATCTACGACGGCAAGCATCACCCGGTGGACTCCAAAGAGGTGGCCTTCCGTGCCGCGGGCAAGGGCGCCTTCATTGATGGTATCAACAAGGCCAAGCCCGCCCTGCTCGAACCCATTGTGGATATGGAGGTGACCGTGCCGGCCGAAAACGTCGGCGACATCACCGGCGACCTGTCCTCCAAGCGGGGCCGCGTCGTCGGCCAGGACATGCTCCCGGGCAACTTCATCACCGTCAAGGCCCAGGTCCCGTTGTCGGAGGTCTCGCAGTACACCAGCCAGCTCAAGAGCGTCACCGGCGGTCGGGGCAGCTTCTCCATGAGCTTCAGCCACTACGAGCCCGTGCCCCCCAACGTCCAGCAGCAGATCGTGGCCGCCTACGGTAAGAAGAAAGAGGAAGAACAGGACTGATCTTCCGCGCACCCAAGTTGACGACCGGGCCCCGTATCCACGTGATCCGGGGCCCATTTTCATTCCGCCCGTCCGCCACAGCACGGCACTTCTGAAAAAGATGCGCTTTACGGCGGTCGATCCGGGCGCTATAATCCCGGCGTTGGGTCGAGGCGGCTCGTTTGGCATCAGGAGCGAACCGCCGGACGCGAAACACCGAGGACCCGTGTGACGATCATCAACACAGGAGTGTCTATGGCCAGGGTCAGCGGGGCCGCAAGGGCCGCTGCGCCTTCTCGATGTGCGTGCACAGGCCCGGCCGCGCCACGGAAAGGGTATGAACATGCAGACTGTCAAAACCGCCCACGAAACCGAAATGGAAACCTCGTCGAAACTGCATCCGCTCTCAAACCGGATCGTCAAGTGGTACCAGGGCCTGCCCATCGAGGCTAAGTTAGCCGTAACGCTCTATCAGGAGCTGGCTCGGGCCGAGCGGCAGATGCCGGACCGATACCTGGCCGACGATATCCGCAACAAGCTCATCAACGAGATGAAGAACCAGACCGTCTCGGAGGACAAGGCGGAACTGTCGCTCATGCACGGCCTGTTCATGATGATGCAGGGCTGGGAAACATAAGCCTCATCAATGTGCGGGGTCGGCCCTACCGGCCCCGCTTCGCCACATTGGACGATTCTGCCGCCAGGTCCATCCGACGGCCGGACCTGCCGCTTTGCCGGATGCCAGAGGGCTGATGGACCTGCCCATGAGGCTCGCATAGCCCATTGCCAGGCCAGCCTGCTATCCCGCGCTCACCCACATCAAGGGTACTCCTCAAGGGCGGAGTTCTTGAACGAGCCGAATTTTTTTATTTTTCTCTTGCAATATACTACGTACCGTAGTACTAATGCACATCGTAGAAACAATTGACACGGAGTCTATCGGAGGCAGATCGGATGAACAAGGGGTCGTTGGGCAACCTCGGTGAGCTTCAGAGAAAGGTCCTGGAGGTCGTTTGGCAGCGCGGTGAGGCCAGCGTACATGATGTCCGCAATCGCCTTGGACGCCGCAAGAAGCTCGCCTACACGACCGTGCTGACCGTGATGCAGAAGCTGGAAAGGGCCGGGTGGCTCTCACACCGTAACGAGGGCAAGAGCTACATCTATCGGCCGACCGTCAGCCGCGAGCAGGCGGGAGCGGGGTCCGTCCGGCGGTTTCTCGCACACGTCTTCGAGGGCGATGCCGTCGCCATGTTTCAGCACCTGATCCGCGAGAGCGACCTGAGCGACGAGGACCTCGGCGAGCTTCGCAGGATGATCGAGGAAAAGCGAAAGGAGAAGAAACCATGATCGGCGAGATCTTCTCAGAGCACCCTTGGCTCTGGCCGCTTCTCTGGCAAAGCACGCTCTGCCTGGCGGCGGGGCTCGCGGCAAGCGTACTCTTGCGGCGCCGGCCGGCCCACGCACACCAGCTTCTTCTCACCGGCCTGCTTGCCGCCATCATGATGCCGGGCGCGTATCTGCTCGTTCGCCACATGGAGTTGGGCCTCCTTGTCTCGGCGCCACCGCCAGCGCCTATACAGGCCGTGGAGACGCTTGTCCCCAACGAAGTGGACATCGAGGCACCGGCCGTGATGGATACGTATGACGCTTCGCTCGTCCCTGCCGTCTCGGAATTGTCTGTCTCCCCCGCCATATCAACGTCGCCGGCCGTGCCCGCGATTCCGTGGCACACCCTCGTCCTGCTGGGCTGGATAGCTGCAAGCACGATCCCTCTGGCTCGTCTCGGCCTACGGTTTGCCCTGGGCGTTCGATTGATGCGCACCGCCACACCGACGGACAGCGAGCGTCTCCGTCACGCCCTCGAAACGGCAAAGGCAAGGCTTGCGATTTCCGGCGTCGTCCGAATTCGCGCCAGTGCGAGAGTTCGCAGCCCGATCATCTGGTGCTGGACGCGGGCGCCCGTCCTGCTGGTGCAGGCGGATGCGGCCGACAGTGATGCCGATACGGACTGGGTGGGCGTCTTCTGTCACGAGTTGGCCCACTGGAAACGGCTCGATCACGTCAGTGGCCTGGTGACGGAGTTGCTGGCCTGTGGGCTGCCCTGGCATCCGCTCGTATGGTGGGCGAGGCGACGGCTTCTAAGGCTCAGCGAGCAAGCGTGCGATGACTGGGTCCTGGCCGGCGGACAACCCGGGGTCGACTATGCGGAGTCCCTGCTCGGCCTCTCGGCCGAGAGACGAATGGCATTTGTGCCAACGATCGTTGGAAAGGAAAAAGCCATGAAAGCACGAATTCGCAGAATCATCACAGATCGATGCGGCGATCCGAGAGTCGGGAGGCGATGGGCACTTGCGGTAAGCCTCCTGGCGGTGCTGGCCACGATGGGCGTGGCGTTCGCCCAGCGCCGGCCTGCTCCACCGGAGAGCCGCCAACCCGAGGACCGTCGTGAGGTCCGTGAGCCGCGAGAACGGCGGGAAGTTCAAGAACGAATCATGGCCCGGCAGCGCGAGGCCCTGCAACGCATGCTCGAAGAACTTACCGGCCGCATCCGCGAGAAGGAGACGCTGCTGCGCGAGCGCGGCGACGAACTCGGCGAGGAAGGGCCCGTGATCGAACTCGAAGCGGACTTGCTCCGCGAACAGGCCGAACAAATCGAACGACGGCTCCGCAACCTGGAGCGCGAACGAGAAGAACGGCGAACTGAACGGCCGAGAGCCGAATCGCGCAGACCGGCCCGGCCGCCGGAAGAATTCGAAGCCCGATTTGAGGAGATGAGAAGACACCTCGAGGAGCTGGGCGAAGAAGCGGGCCGAATAGAACGCCGGATGGGGCAACTCCGAGACGGACAAGACGAAGAGGCCCGTGAGTTGCAAGGGCAGTTGCGCACGGTCCATGAACGGATGCGTGGCGTCCAGAGGGAGATGGCCGATCTACAGCGGGCACGGGCGGAGATGCAGCGAGCCCGAGCCATGGAAGCGGCCCAACGCGCGAGAGCCGAGAGCGACAGGGTCAGGGAGGTGTCCGAGCGGATACAGGACCTCTCGCAACAACGACGCGATCTTCAGGTTCACCTGCGGGAGGTGCAACGCGAACTGGGGGAGCATCCCGACGAAGACAGCGACGAAGCCAGAGCCTTGCGGCGGGAGCTCGATGGGATCCAGGAGGAAATTGCCGGTGCGGAACGAGAGCTGAGCCAGGTCCAGCGCGAGGGAGCGGCGATGGATCGGGACCGACAAGACGCACGGCGCCGGCGACAAGACCAGGCCGCCATGCAAAGCGATGAACGCATGGCTCGCCGGCAGGAACTCCTCGAACAGATCCGGCGGACCGAGCGCCAAATCCAGGAGCTCCAAGAGCAGGGTCAAGGCCGCGCCGATGAGACCCATGAGCGTCGGATGGTGCTGGATCGACTGATGGCTGAGATGCAGTCCATTGAGGAACGTGCGCGTTCCCGACCGGAAGGCCTCGCAAGGCCGCGCGCCGAGCGGCGAGCCAGCGACGAAGCCAGGGGCAGAATCGTCACCAAAATCTTCAAGCTCGAGCATGCCCACCCCGCGCAGATGGCGGCGATCCTCCACGTCTTGGTTGCCCCGGGCGGCAAAGTGATCCCCGACGAACGGACCGGATCGCTCCTCGTCTCCCACACGCCGGAAGGCCAGGAACGACTCGAACGGATCATCATGGAACTCGACGTTCCCGGGCCGGACGGCGGGCGGGCCAGAGCCGAGGCCGACCGTGCCCTTGAGAACGAGGTCGAGGAGCTTCGCGGCCAGGTACGCGGTCTCCACGACCAGATGCAGCAGATGCGAGAGATGCTCCAGCAGCTTGTCGAACGCGGCCAAAATGAGGAACCCGCCAACGGACGCTGACGAACCGGAGCTCGTCGAGATCACAGAACCATCGGATCGAACGGCCTTCGCCACCGAGGATTGGCGAAGGCCGTTTCTCTGCGCACTGCGGCCGGATTGCCGCAGCCTCGCCGCCGGCAGGAAATTCTCTTACAGGGCTGGCCAAGCCGAGTTGACGCAGGTATTATGGTATCGCACCGGCTCAATGGAGGGGCCGGAGGTAGGGTATGTGGAATCGCTGTCGGGCCGATGGCTTGATGGGCCCGGGCGCTTCCGCCAACAAACAACGGAAAGGAGAAGGTCATGAGAAAAGGAGTTCACACCGCAACGCATGGAAGCACCAACCTGCAGTTCCTCCTCCGATATCTTTTCCTGGCGGGCGTTCTGCTGATCTGGACGGCCGCGGGAACGGCCTTGGCCCAGGAGTCGGCGGACACGCCGGAACAGGAGCCGCCCGCCGAACCGGAGGCGGTTGCCCCCGCGGGTGAAGAAGCGGCCCAAGTCGACGAGCAGACACAGTGGGAGCAGCAGTGGCACGAGCGAGCCGAAGACCTGACCCGGCGACGGGACGAACTCGCTGAGACCGCGCGCAACCTGGAGGCCGAGTTCCAAACGCTCGAGCGCGAACAGGACGAACGACGCGGCCAGTTGCGCGACCAGCTCCGTACGATTCAGGCACAGATGCGCGAGGTCGACGGACAATGGCTCGACCTCCAACGCGAGCGACTGAGAATGAACTATCGCCGCGAGCTCGAGGCCCTCGAACAAGGGCATCGACAGCGCCAGCCAAGGGGACCTCGAACGCCGAGACCCCGCCCGGTGCCGGAACGCATGGACCGATGGCGCCGCGAGGTGAACGAGAACATCGACCTCATCCGACAAGAGCTTGCGGAAATCCAGAAGTTGCGCGAGAACGAGGACAACCGATGGAACGAGGTCCATGTGAATCTTCGCGACATGCGGGAGCATGCACAGGCCTTCCGGCGACACCTGGGAGCCACGGCCGAGGAGCTCGAAGAGGTCCGCGCCGAACAGCGCGAATTGGGCGAGCGGCAAGCCCGGTGCGCTGAGCAACGACAGGAAATGAGCGAGCGGCAAACGCAGTGCGCACAGCAACAGCAGGAGCTTTGCGCACAGATCCGAGCCATGGACGAACGGATGAGCGCGCTCAAGCAACACTGCGGCGCGACGTCGGAGAAACTTCGCCGTCAGGTGGAGCAACTCTGCACCGACCTGCAGCGCATGGGCCAGAGCGTTGGCCGCATGGAGCAGGAAAGGCTCGAAACCGAAAGCGGCCTGAAGAAGCAAGTCGAGCAGCTCGGCCAATGCACGCAGCAGTTGCGCGAGGAGCTCGCGCGAACGCAGGGCGCACTGCAAATGTTGCTGGCCGAGGCCAACCGAAGCACCGTAGGCAGTGCCGGACTTTCCTGGGCGTGGTGAAAGCCATCGCCCGTGATACGCATCGGGCCGTGAGCCGGCAGTGCCGGTTTACTCCTCCATCATGACGTCACGCAGTTCCTTGCGATGGAGGCGCAGCCATCGGGTCTTGCGCAGAATCATCTGGAGGAAATCGACGCCGCTGTGGTGGCTGAAGAAACCGGTGGCGGCGACAGGCAGGACCGCCTCGGCGATCATCGTTTCGATCATCAGATCGATCAGGCCGTAGCGCTTGCGCTTGCCGAGCCTGGTGACCTCCTGGTAGCCGTTGAGGAACTCGAACATGCGGTCGCGCTCGAAATGGGCGGGCCAGTCGGCCGGGTTGGGGTAGCCGCCTACAATCGAAAACTGGAGCATCCCGTTGGCTAAGTCCGTGACCGCCGGCGAGATCCGGATGGCATCGAAATCCACGACGGCCTGCACCTTGCGGTCCGAGAACAGCAGGTTGCCCGGGTGCCAGTCGCCATGGATGACCTGCCGTTTCCAGGCGTCGAAGCCGAGCTTCTCTATGCGCCCGCTCGATCGGTCGTAGCGCACGAGCAGGGCCTCGGCGACGGCCTGCATCCGCCGGGCCGGGTCGGTGCCCTTTTCGGACGTCAGCTTCGTCAGATTCTGCCGGATGGTGGGATCGCCGTGGAAGCAACCCTCCGTCGGCGCGCCGGCGGCGTCAAGGTCTTGCAGATCGCAATGAAAGACCGCAAGCTGCCGGCCCGCCTCGCGGGTGGCCTCCGGCGAGCCATCGTAGCGGGAGCCCTCGACGAAGTGGAAGAGCTCGTAGATATGCCTGTCCAGACCGAGGAGGGTGCTGCCCTCGGTGCTTGTTTCCAGCAGTTGCGGCACAGGAAAGGACTTATCCGTCAGGTGCCTCTGCACGACGTGGGCGAACTTGACGCGGGCCGGCTCGTCCGCCCCGTGGGGCCGGCGCTTGAGCAGAAAGGTCCCCCGGTCGGCCTTAATCACCACCTTGGCCGCCCGCCGGTCCCCCGCCTCCAGCGGCCGAACCTGGTGGACGATCCCGACATCGTAGTGGCTCAGGACCCGAACCAGCTCCTCAGACGAAAAATGCGCACCACCCCTGACCATATCCCCATTATATCGGCCGATCCAAGGGTCAGCTTCGCCCGCCCCGCCACTTTCGGTCCTCCGCGCCCGGAAACGGGTCGATCCGAAGGTTGTGAGTTCAAGTCTCATCGCGGCCGAGCACGAGCCCGCCATGAGGAGAGCATTCAGTCCGGACGCCTTCTCAATCGAGTATCGGCACGGCAGAGGCATCGAACCAGGTGGATGAACCCATCTGGCCTCCCGGAAATGCCCTGCCAGTTGCCAAAATTTCTTTGAATGCACCCTTGACGGCGATGGTCGGCGGTCTACAATGCCAAGGCAGACTACGAGATTCTGATTGGGGAAACACTTGGTTGACAGACATCATCGACGGTGAAACCTCCTTTGCGACGACCAGCCCCGTGACCACCAGTTGCACCGTGAGGATATAGAAGCGGGCGCCTGGCGGCTCAGGCAATTCAGGTGTTGCTCACGATCATGTACGGACTATCTGTGGCCGTCTCGCTGACCTGCAGACGCAGGAGGTCATGGCGGACGAAAGCGGTTGAACCGCAGAGAAGGAGAGAGTCGCATGATGCCCGCAACCAGAACGCTCACGATCATTGCGCAAGACCCTTCCATCAAGAACGCCGCTAACAAGATCCTCAGGGCACAGGTGCGGATCCCCTACGAGAACCTGCAGCCGGGACCGCGGGGATATCGCGTGCACGTTGTGGACTACGATTCGTCCCAACGCGTGCTCTATCGTCCACCTGCGGTCAAGGACGGCTACGACCCCTTCATCCGTGCACCAGACAGCACGCTCTGCCGCGATCCCGTCTTCCACGCACAGAATGTTTACGCGATCGTTATGCGTCTCTTGGCACGCTTCGAGGCCGCTCTGGGACGGCGCGTGTCGTGGGGTTTCGGCGGCCATCAGATCCACGTCGTTCCGCACGCCTTTGCCGGCGCCAACGCATACTACTCCGACGACGCTCACGGGCTGTTCTTCGGGTACTTCACCGGTCTCGAAGGCAATCCCGTCTACACCTGCCTATCTCATGATGTCGTTGCCCACGAAGCGACTCATGCTCTGCTGGACGGTCTGCGAAATACGTACACAGTGCCGTCGCACCCGGATCAGGCGGGATTTCACGAGGGCTTCTCCGATGTGGTCGCGCTGCTGTCGGTTTTCGGATTACCCGATGTCGTCCGCACCTTGCTACCCCAGACAGGACCGAATAGAAACCGCATCCGCGTGAGCGATCTCAGGGCCGGACGGCTCAAGGAGACCGCCCTGCTCGGTCTGGCCGAGCAGTTCGGCCAGGAAGTCAGTCGCTATCGCGCCGACTGTTTGCGCCGAGCGGTGAAGCGCCCGCCGCGTCCGGGCGCCTTAGAGGATCCGAACGTGGAGGAGTGTCACATTCGTGGAGAGATCCTCTCGGCGGCGGTTTTGAATTCGTTTATCGAGGTCTGGACGACCCGACTGAAAACCTGGCTGCCGCGCACAGAGAAGACGGTCGCACTCGACCGAGTTATCGAGGACGGGTCGGACGCGGCCGAGCAGTTGCTCACCATGTGTATTCGCGCGCTGGATTACTGCCCCGTCGTGGACATCACATTTGGCGATTTCCTCTCTGCCTTGCTCACAGCCGATATGGAACTGCTGCCGGATGATGGCAAGTACGGGTATCGAAAGGTCCTGCGCGATCAATTCAAGGCGTGGAGAATCCAGCCTGCTTCGGGTGCGGCTGAGGAAGTAAGGGCGCGCATCGTTTCTGAACCGGGCGTATGGCAAAAACCCCTGGCGAAAGAACCGCTCGATTACGACTGCGTCCACCGCCAGTCGCTCGAACAGAACCTGGACGAGGTCTTTCGCTTCCTCTGGGAGAATCGCAAGCAACTGGGTGTCTATGAGGATGCCTATACCTGGGTCATCTCGGTACGGCCCTGCGTGCGAATCGGCCCGGATGGATTCGTGCTCCGAGAGACGGTCAGCGAATACCGCCAGAGTCTCGATCTGGAAGCCGGTCGACTACCGGAGGTCTGCGACGGCATGAAGAAGCCGGAAGGGATGCCCGACAGTACGTCCGTGCGACTTCACGGCGGCGGCGTGCTCGTATTCGACGAGTTCGGCCACTTGAAGTACCACATCCGCAGCCGAATCGACAATCCCAAGCGCCAGTACGAACGCCTGAAGTATCTCTGGGAGAACGGCATTCACGATCGGCGGAAACGCTACGGATTCAGTGACGGCTCGCCCAAGGGGCAGCGATTTGCAGTGCTGCATGACCGACGAGACGGCAGAGCAGAGAAGGCGGGAGAATGGGATGGCTAAGAAAAAGACAAAGAAAGGTACGAGACGACGGAAAGGCCCGAAGAACGTCAGCGTCACGATGTACGACGTCGGATTCGGGGATTGTTTCCTCCTGACGTTCGACTACGGCAACAACGGAAACCGGCATGTCCTGATCGACTGTGGCTCGACCAGCGCACGAAAAGCCCAAATGTCGCGGGTTGTCGATCAGTTGGCCAAGGACTGCGGGGGACACGTCGATGCCGTCGTCGCGACCCACCGGCACAAGGACCACATCAGCGCCTTCGGCCTCAAGGGACTCGACGCTAAACTTGAAGCGCTGAATCCCGACGTGGTGATCCAGCCCTGGACGGAGGACCCCGCCGCCGCACCCGACGCGTTGGAGGCGTCGAGTGGCGTCACGAACGCCGCGGCCGCTCACGTGCTGAGCCTGGAGGCAGCCCAACAGTTCGCCCAGCACCTTGCCGACAACCCGTTGCGGATGCTCGCGGCGGCCAGTCCCAGCACACAACGACAACTGGCTCACATCGCGGCGCTGAGCATACCCAACAAGAAGGCGATCAAGTGTCTCACGCGTATGGGCAAGCACCACGCCTATGTCCACGCCGGTGGAGATTGCGGCCTGAAGGACCTCCTGCCGGGCGTCCGCGTCTCCGTGCTGGGCCCCCCGACCCTTAAGCAATCCGAAGGGATCCGCAGGCAAAAGAGGTGGGACGAGAACGAGTTCTGGAAGCTCTACGCCGACGTGGCGGGGGCCAGCAGCGCGAATGTCGCCTCGGCACGCGGCAACTCCGCCCTATTCCCCCGGGTCCCGACGGACAGCATCGCCAGAGCTCCATCTTACGTCAAGTGGGTGATCCGCGAGCTGGACAGCGCCCAAGTACACAACGTCAAACGCATTGTACGCGCGCTCGACGACGCGCTCAACAATACCAGTGTCATCCTGCTGTTCGAGATAGGAGACAAAGCACTTCTGTTCCCGGGCGACGCACAGTTGGAGAACTGGCAGTACGCGCTGAAAGACGCCGACCTGAGAGCGCATTTGCGAAAGACGAGATTGTACAAGGTCGGCCACCACGGCAGTACGAACGCGACGCCGCAATCGCTCTGGGCCCTGTTCAAGTACCGACGCACGCGACGAAAGCTTCTCACCAGCCTCCTCTCGACCCACAAGGGCCACCACCCTGGCGTGCCGAAGGAGTCATTGGTCGAGGCCCTGCGAGACAAGACCTCGCTTCATTCCACCGAGAGTTGGCGCAACAAACTCAGGGAAGTCTACACTGTCTGACCGTGTCCACACCGAAGACGGCGTTTGTCGCGTCCGGGGTGCCAGTGGAGAGAGGTCGTCTCGGGCAAACAGAAAGAAGGGTTCCCACCGTCGGTCTATGGGCGGTGCAGTCCTGAATCCCCCGCCGGCAGGCCGTGGGGCGAGCGTCGGGTGGCGGCTCGGGCTGTGGGGAGGTCACAGCAGGAGCATGAGGATGATGATCAGGACGGAGATGACCGAGAAGACGACGAGGGCCAGGATGGCCATGCGGTACCTCGTGATGACCTCCTCGACATCCTCGTGGCGTTCCTCCTCGACGGTGTCTCCGTTTTCGAGCTGTTCGAGAACCGAGACGTCGAAGCGCTGGTGGGCCCGCAGGGGCGGCTTGCCTTCCTGCAGGGCCTCAAGGTCGATCAACAGCTCATCGACGTTCTTGTACCGGTCCTCGCGGCGTTTGGCCATCATGATCTCGATGACCTCGGAGACGCCGGCCGAGAGGGCGGTGTTGATGTGATCGGGCGGCACGAGCTTCTCACGGAGGTGCTTCTTCATGATCTCGGCGGAGTCCTCGCCGGTGAAGGGCACGCGACCGGTAACCATGTGGTAAAAGGTGGCGCCGAGGCCGTAGATGTCGGCCCGGCCGTCGATATCGATCTTTCCGCGGATCTGCTCGGGAGCGATGTAGTACGGCGTGCCGTAGGCCTTGCCCTCCTCGCTCTGGGCGGCCTCGATATCGGTCGTCTCGCGGGCCAGACCCATATCGGCCAGCTTGACCACCCCCTGCTTGTTGATCATGATGTTCTTGGGCTTGACGTCGCGGTGGACCAGCCCGTGCGCGTGGGCGTGCTGCAGGGCATGACAGACCTGGATGATGACCTCGACCGCATCCTGCTCGGCGAAGAGGTTGCCGCCGACGAGATCGTCGGCGATCGTCTTGCCCTCGACGTATTCCATGACGAAGTAGTGATAGCCGCCCGCCTCGCCGACGTCGATGGCCTGCACGATGTTGGAATGGTTGAGCTTGCCGGCGGCCTGGCCTTCCTTGTAGAAGCGCTGCACGTACTCCGGATTCTCGGTGAAGCGTCGGGGCAGGACCTTGATGGCCACGGTGCGGTTGAGGCTGAGCTGCTTGGCCTTGTAGACGACGGCCATGGCCCCGGCGCCGAGCTTGCCCAGGACCTTGTAGCCCGGGATCTGATGGGCCGCGGCCTTGTTCTCCTTGATGCTTGTCTTGAGTCGTTCGGCCTGGTTGGCGGTCACGTAGCCGAGCTCAATCATGAGGTCCTGCAACATGAGGGGGTCGTGCTTGTGGCGTTCCTTGAGTTCCTGGATCGCACGGCGCAGCTCGTCATCCGTGCAGAGCCCCTGATCTAGCGCCATCCTCCCGAACAACGAGTCATAACTTGTTTCGGCCGTCATTATTATCCCCCGGGTGCCCCGGGGGCGCATCCTTTCACCAGGAAGCCCGGTTATCGGCTCCGACAGCTACACCCGATAAAACCAACGTCGTCGGGTAGCCATTATCGAAAGGCCGGGACCAATGTCAAACGATTTTTCACGCACTCCAGCACGCAAAACCCGTAATCAGGAGACGATTCGGCGAATTTCGGGCAGGAGTTTAACGCTTTCTATACGACAGCGGCAGCCGCTTGGTTCTCGTACGTCCGATGATCCTGACGATTCGGCATCCGCCACGGGGCACGCGTCGGACCGAACCGACCCAAGGGCAAATGAACCACGATGCCATCCGCCCGTATGGTATCCGCAACTGTTTCCGGGTGATCTGTCGCCTGTGGCCCCCGTTGGATCACCAATCCCGCTCCTTCCGGCTTGCCAGTTGTCTCGACAGGGGGCACTTTGGGGTTGACCTGCACGGCAGGACCGGTAAACTGACAGGCTTCTGGAAATCCAAGTGAGTCAATAGGAACTGATAGGAGACTGTAAGTGGGCTATAACTGCATCGTCCTGGCCAAGCAGGTGCCGGATACGCAACGGATTACCGGCCAGGTCATGAACGACGACGGCACTGTGAACCGGGCGGCGCTGCCGGCCATTTTCAATCCCGAGGACCTCAACGCGCTGGAGATGGCGCTGCAGATCAAGGACCGCTTCGGCGGCCACGTAACCGTAATTACGATGGGGCTGCCCGCCGCGGCCAGAATTCTGCAGGAGGCCCTCTATCGCGGGGCGGATGACGCGGTTCTCGTAACGGACCGGCGTTGTGCCGCGAGCGATACCCTGGCGACGAGCTATATCCTGAGCTGCGCCGTGCGGAAGCTGGACTACGATATCGTCCTGTGCGGGCGCCAGGCCATCGACGGCGATACCGCCCAGGTTGGCCCCCAGTTAGCCGAGAAGCTCGGAATTACCCAAGTTACCTATGTAGAAGCAATGGAGTCGCTGGAAGACCGTGTGATTGAGGCCCGGCGCAACATTGGCAACGGCTGGCA
>Ga0207752_1000079_pt1 | contig 39544 bp, 32 predicted proteins | sample Pon2CUnioCityCA_6_FD_187272 | JGI IMG/M metagenome (GOLD analysis project Ga0207752, IMG submission 187272) | Marine sediment microbial community from Union City, CA, USA - Pond 2C Sediment 2 (SPAdes) | ecosystem: Environmental > Aquatic > Marine > Intertidal zone > Salt pond sediment ... | reverse complement strand
TTCATCATGTGGAGCCGAGCCCCTCCTTCCTTTTGTCATGTCGAGCGGAGCGAAGCGTAGTCGAGACATCTGCCCGCCACCGCAGGACGCCTCCGACTCCCAGCCAGAGGCCTCGACTGCGCTCGGGGTGACAGAGAAGACCTGCCGTGCCACGAAACGTAGTCAGACACCGCAGTCACGCGGTGACAGTCCATCCTTGCCTGGGCGGCCCATTTTCGTTATAATAGTATATATGGCGGCGATGCTGCCGGACGCGCTGTGAGCGTCCATGGTTGGAGCGTCGAAGACACGTCCCGGTGGGACGGCTGTCTGCCTGTGTTGGCCTGCAATTGCGGGGAAGGTGCTGACAATGAGCGAGCGCTTGTCTATTCGGACACAACCGGCGGGACTCCTCCTGTTGGTTCTTATCCTCTGCGCCGGTCCTTCCCTTTTGCCGGCGAGCACGGCCCTCCAGGGCTATGAGATCGCCGTTCCCGCGCTGGATCCGAGCTTTTCGCCTCTGGCCGTCGAGAACCGGCCTCTTTTGTACGACCGTCTCATTGCGGATTTCACCATCGATTCCATCGACCACAGGACGCGCAGCCAGGACCGCGAGCTCAGCGACGGTATGACCATTTACTACGTCCAACGGGAGCTCCAGGCTTTCATCGACCTGTGGCGGGCGACCGGCCACGACCCTTATCTCGATCAGGCCACGAGTCTGGCGCTGCAGGCCATCGATGCGGCCACGGCGAATCCGCGCCCGCTGATCTGGCACGAGCAACGGCGGGGCGATTGGCCGTGCTTTTACCTCGATACCGTCGAAGCCGAAACCGGGGGACACAATCAACTGTGCGACTTTCAGGGCAGCGCAGGCTTCCTCAGCGTCGCCCGGGTCCTGCACCAGGTCAATCGGCCCGAGTGGAGCACGATCGCCGACTTCGTCGAGCGCGACATCGTCGAGAAGTGGCTCTACTACAAGCCGTCGGTGACCGAGGCGCATCTTACCGGTGCGAGAAAGAACGAATACCTTCTCGCGATTCTCAACTCGGGCCGGGACGTGCGCGAACATTTCGCCTGCATCTGCCTGGATCTGCACAGGCTGGGATACACGAGTTATCCGTACTGGGATTGGGCGAACCTGTTGGTCGATCTGTATCTGACCCCGCGATATGATGTCAATGACCCCGCGCCGCATCAGACCGAACTGCCCGGCCGCATTCCCGCCGACTGGGGGCTGTTCGTTCACACCGAGCCCGATGGCTCCGTCTGGTATTCCGTTCCGAATTACGATCCGAACAGTACGAGCGACGTGATGGACACCTCTCACGCCAATCGCACGATCTGGCTGGGGACGAGGGCGTGCTGCGAAGGGATGATTCCCAAGAGCACCGTCCTGAGTCTGGCGAACACACTGCTGTACCGGATCTGGGCGCCGGAGAAGGGCCCGTTCTATTTCACGAACTACGTCGACGGCAGTGACGGCGAGCTCGACGGCCTGACGGGCGGCCGGGCCGGAAACCTCTGGTTCGGCTGGCACCGGCTCGCCGCCTTCGACGAGAACCTCGAAGACCTCTTTGTATCCATGGCGTACGACCTGACCAACGGCGGGCCCAACCTGCCCAACGAGGCCCAGAATAAGACGATGCCGGAAGCGCCCCTGTGCCTCAAGGCCTGGGCGGCGCGACTGTTATCGACCAAAGGCCAGCGGTTTCGCTTCCCATAGCCGAGCATCAGGCCACATCCGTAAGACCCGTGCATTCGCTTAGTTCCATTGCCATAGGATTGTGGCGATGCGGACAGCGGCCCGGCCGTCGCCGTAGAAATCCATGCGGGCCTTATCAGCGAGATCGTCCCGCAACGTCGCTTCGACGGCCGCCACAATCCGGGCCGTCTGGGCCCCGGCAAGCCGGTTCCATCCGATCTCGACCAGTTCCGTCCATTCGGTCTGCTCCCGCGCCACGACACAGGGGACGCCGAAGAAGTAGGCCTCTTTCTGCACGCCGCCGGAATCCGTCAGCACGAGCCGGGCCTCGCTTTCCAGCGCGATCATCTCCATGTAGGAGACCGGATCGCAGACAACGAGGCCCTCCACATCCAGCATCCCGAGCAGATCGAACCTCTCCAGCGCTTTTCTCGTCCTCGGATGAATGGGAAAGAGGCCTTTCAATCCGCCGGCGCCGATCACCTTCATCGCCTCCAGAATGTTGCGGAGATTGTCCGCGTCGTCGGTGTTGCTCGCGCGATGAATCGTGGCCAGAACATATTCCCCTGCGTGAAGCCCGTATTTCTCGAGGAGTTCCGTCTTCCTGCGAGGCTCGGCGTCGAGCTTTTGTTCGGCGTGCCGCGCGACGTCGAGCATGACGTCCCCCACGTTGACGACGAGCGGTTCCGCCGGGTGGTGCGCCTGCTGCACGAAGTCTTCCGGGATGAGTCGCCCGGCGTTCACGATATTGCGGAAGCCTTCAGTCTCAAGGTTGCGCGCGGCCGTCTCCGTGGGGCAGAACAGAATATCCGAGCAGTGGTCCGCCACGATTCGGTTAATCTCCTCGGGCATCCGCCGGTCGTAGCTTCGCAGCCCGGCCTCGACGTGGGCGACGGGGATGTGCAGCTTGGCCGGCGCCAGGGCGCCCGCGAGCGTCGTATTCGTATCGCCGTAGATGACTGCGACGTCGGGATCTTCCGCGAGCAGGACGTCCTCGATGCCGGCGAGCATCTTCGCCGTCTGCTGGCCGTGCCGGCTCGAGCCGATGCCGAGGTAATGGTCGGGCTGCGGCAGACTCAACTCCCGGAAGAACACGTCGGACATATTGAAATCGTAGTGCTGGCCCGTATGCAGCAGCCGCTCTTCGAAGCCGCTGTCGCGCATTTGCCTGGAGACGACGGCCGCCTTGATGAATTGCGGCCGCGCACCGACGATCGAGAGGACTTTCATTCGTTCAGCCCGTCTGACTTGTGTATTCGCTAATCACCTTGTTGATTCGCTCGGCCGTCCGCCCGTCCCAGAGCGGCGGCACCTTGCCCGACTTCCACTGCCCCGAGAGGATTCGCTCCGATTGCTCTTCGATGTTGCTCAGGTCCACCAGCTCGTTCGTCCCTTCCGTGATCGTGATGGGCCTTTCCGTGTTCGGTCGCAGCGTCAGGCAGGGCAATCCGAGATAGGTCGTCTCCTCCTGAATCCCGCCGGAATCGGTCAGGACGAAACGGGCGTATTTCTGCAGTGTGATGAACTCTCTGTATCGTACCGGCTCGATGATCCGGAACGTGTCGCGAAACGAGCCGTCGATGCCGAACGTCTCGATGTTCTTCCGCGTCCTCGGATGCATGGGAAAGACCACCGGCGCCCGTTCGGAGAGTCGGTTCAGAAAGCTCAGGATGCCCTCGAGGCTGTCCTTGGTGTCAACGTTCGACGGACGGTGCAGCGTCACCAGCACGTACGTGTTCTTTTCGAGGCCGTAACTGTCGACGATCTCGTCCTGTCGCTGCCGGCTGATGTGCTCGAGGATGTGGACGAGCGAGTCGATCATGATGTTGCCGACTCTGTGAATCCGGCTCTTTGCGACGCCCTCGCGAATCAGTTGCTCATCCCCGTCGGCGGACGGCGTGAACAGCAGGTCCGAGACGGCGTCGGTGACCCGCCGGTTGATCTCCTCCGGCATCGTTTCATCGAAGCTCCGCAGGCCCGCCTCCACGTGCGCGACCGGCACCAGCAGCTTCTTGGCCGTCAGACTGCAGGCCAGCGTCGAGTTCACGTCGCCGAAGACCACGACGAGGTCAGGCTTCTCGGCCAACAGCACTTTCTCGAACTCGATCATGACCCGCGCCGTCTGCTCGGCGTGCGATCCGGACCCGGCGCCGAGGAAGTGGTGCGCCTCCGGCAGCTCTAAATCCTCAAAGAACGCCTGGGACATGGCGTAGTCGTAGTGCTGTCCGGTGTGGACGATCTGAGGCTGCAGCGCCTCCGTCCGGGCCATCTCGAAGTAGAGCGGCGCCATCTTCATGAAGTTCGGCCGGGCGCCCACGATCAAGAGAATCTTTCGCACGTCAGTTGCCTCCTTTTTTCTTATTCAGCACGGCCTCATAGATTTCCACGAGCCGCCGACTTTCCTTTTCCCAGTTGTACTTCTCTGCGACGGCGCGCCGGCCGTTTTCCCCCATCTGCCGGGCCTCTTGCGGGTGCTCGATCAGGTATGCTATCGCCTGCGCGATCTGGTCGGGCTTCGACGGATCGACGATCAGCCCGCACCGGTTCGGCTCGACCACCTCCCGATACAGCGGGAAGTCCGACGCGATCACCGGCAGGCCCACCAGCATGTAGTCGAACAGTTTGTTCGGCAGGCAGCTCGTGTTGTTTGCGTATGGCAGATACGTGATTACGCCCATGGATGCCTGCGACGACAGCCGCTCTTTCTCCTCGTACGGGACCCACGCGATGAACTTCACGTTGGCCTCGATGCCCAGTTTTACCGCAAGGTCCTTGAGCTCCTGTTCGAGCGACGCCGGCCGGCACGAGCCGACGAGGTAGAGCTCCCAGCGCGGGTTTTCTTTGGCGACGATGCCAAAAGCTTCGACCACCTCCACGAGTCCTCGAATCCGCGACATCCCGCCCAAGTAGATCACCCTTTCCTGCGGATTTCTCTCGAACGTTTCCGCCAATTCGATGATAGGGTAGTTCTCGATGCGACCCGATCGGACCTTCATGGTTGCATAGCGTTCGCCGACAAACGGCGTGGTGTAGATCACGTAATCGAAGAACCGGACCACCGCTTTCTCGAACAGGTCGAACGATTTGCTGACAAACCGCCTTAGCCATTTCGGGAGGTAGTACTTGTCGAGGATGCTGTTCGGATAGTGCTCGTGCACGTCCCAGATCACGCGCTTGCCCCGCACCTTCAGGAGCAGGCCCACGATCATCAGCTCCGGATCGTGGAAGTGATAGACGTCGGCGTTTTCCCTGACCGCCAGACGATAGAGCCGCCACATGACCTTCGTCATGCGCTGGATGCGACTCCTCGGCTGCGGCAGGGGCACCACGCGGACGCCGTCAACGACCTCTTCCTTGTCGTGCCGCGCGATCAGTACGACCTCGTAGCCCGCTTTCGCCAGGCTCCGGGCCTCTTTGTGAAAGACCCGCCCGTCGAAGGGGATGTGGACCGACGTTAAGATGCAGACCTTCCCACGTGATTGCTTCGGCGGATCACTTATGTGGTTGGCTGCTTGATTCACCGGCTCACCAGCGCCTTCAATGCCTGGGCGAATGTCTCGGCGTTGCGCTCGGAATCGAATACCTCGCGCACGCGCGCGAGCCCATTGCGCCCGGCGGCCAGTCGAAACGCTTCATCCACGATCATCCGGTTCATCGCTTGGCGAAGCTGTTCGACGTTCTTCGGATCGACGAGCAGTCCCGTCTCGCCGTCGATCACGGCCTCCGGCACGCCGCCCACGCGCGTCGCCACGACGGCCAGGCCGCAGTTCATCGCTTCCAGCACCGCCTGCGGCATCCCTTCCGTGTAGGACGGCAGCACGAAGAAGTCCGACGCTTGCAGGAATTGCGGAACCTCCTCCGGCGCGACGCGGCCGGGCAGCAGAACGGCATCATCCCGATCCAGGCAGTCGCGCAGGTCATGCAGAGGGCCGCGCGTCGGCCCGTCGCCGACGCACACGAGTTGAAAATTCCGGTTTTCACGCAGCAGCGGCTCGGCCGCGGCCGCCAGCTCCCGCATTCCCTTGGTTTCGCGAAGCCCGCCGACGTAAATGGCGATGATCTGCTCGGCGGGCCAGCCGAGCTCTCTGCGCACGCGGTCCCTGCCTTCGGCCGGAGCGAACTGCTTCGTGTCTCTGCCTAAGTAAACACACAGCGGTTCGACTTTGCATCGCCCGGTCTCAGCGAGCTTGCGGCAGAGGCATTGACTGACTCCCACGGGCAGATCGATGCGCGAGAGGGTTTCAGACAATCGGCGCTGCAGCGCCGGCAGGCAATCCGGATACACCATCACGTCGCTGCCCACCGCCAACGCCGCGACGGGCAACCCGAGAGCTGCGCCGATGAGGACCGCCGCTTCCGCATCCGGCAGCATGGAAACACCCAGCACACAGTCGAAGGGCTCCTCTTTGTGCCAGCTTCGGGCCGCCGGCAGCAGACCTCGCGCCATCGACCTGCCTTCGAATCGCCGAAAGCCGAAGCCTGGCGGTCGCACATACGCGGCCGGTCGGGCCTGCAATTCTCCCGGCGGTGCCAGAGGGTTCGTCGGCCCGTAATCCCGCCAGCGCGGGACGTGATAGAGCGGCCAGGGCGCCCACGGCCGGCCGACGAGAAACGAGCACTCGATGCCGAAGGGACGCAGGGACTCGGCCTCACGACAGATGAATACGCCGTGCCGCCTCGATCGGACCGAGGGGAACATGTGGCTAATCGCCAGGATCCGCAACTTCTTCATCCGTTTCGTCGGTCAACGGCTCTTGTGGCTCCGCGTGCCACCAGCCCAAGCGCTCCGCCGCCAGGACGAACGCCAGAAAGACCCAGTAGTATTTGGCGGAAACCTGCTTGATGTTGAGTCCCATCACCAGCAGAAAGGTCAGCACGGTCCGGGCGTACAGCTTCTCCAGCGTCAGGGGCGTCCGCTTGACCGTGAGCATCAGCAGAATCACGAAGGCCGCGAACAGGATGGCGCCCGGAATCCCGTACACGCCGAGCGCGAAGAAGAAATCGTTGTGAGGCCAGATCTGGCTGCCCGTTCGCTCGAACCAGCTATAGTAGCCCGCTCCCGCCGGCCAGCTCAGAACCGCATCGGTCGCGTGTTTGACGGCTCGCATCCGAAACTCTAATGCGGTTCGCGCGCGATGCACGTCCGTGAGACGCTCCACGACCGAGCTCTCCAGGCCCTGCTGTTTGATCAGAAACCCTACGGATGCGGAGGCGAAGAGGATCGCGACCAGCAGCAAAGCCGCCAGCGCCGGACGTCGAAGCACCTGGCGCACGAACAGCAGCGGCGAGAGCATCGTGAACGCCAGTGCCACCAGGCCGCCGCGGGAGCCGGTGCGAATCACCATGACGGGCAGGAACAGCATGGCCACAAAATAGATCATGCGCCAGAGCAGACTCTTGTCGCGGGCGAAGAGGTAGATCGCCGAGAGAAACGCCAGAGCGATGAGCGCCGAGAGCATGTTGGCGTCGATGGCGCTTCCGAGTGTGGCGGCGTACCGAACGTCGCGCGTCTCCTGCACGGCGCGAATCGCGGCGCCGGTCTTGATCGCCAGCACCACGGAGCCGACCGTGCCGATGACGTACGAGCGCAACGCCCAACGAAAGGTGTTCTCGTCGTTCGTTTCGAGGATCCAGTAGACGATCAAGATCAGGATGACGAGCTGGAACTGGGTGAACGCGCGTCGCACTTCCATGCCGAGGTACGGCTGGGCCAGCGAGGTGAAGAAGATCCAGAGGCTCAGGGCCGCCGCCGCCCACAGGGCCTTGTGCCGAATCCGCAAGCCCGGGCGGGTGAGCAGCACGTTGAGAAAGAAGCTGACCGCGACCGCCATGCCGACGCCGCGGTCAAGACTGAGCGCGTGCTGCCATCCCACGCCGGCGCCGGTCGGCAGGACCATCATGAGGATGCACAGGGCGAACGTCGGTTTGATGACCATGCCGACGAAGGTCGGCACGGCGATGACCGCCGCCCCGGCGATCGGGTTCTTCGCCAGAAAGACCACGCCGAGCCCGACCGCGCAGATGACCAGCCACGCCGCCAGCAGCATGGAATTCATCGCCGGCGTGAACTGGATATCGGACGTCCGCTCCTGCGGCTCGTACAGCAGGCTCTCGTCATCAAGTTCGTGGATATAGGTCGTGTACATCGTACGGATTATCGACTTGTTGCGGCCCGAGCGTGATTGGTTCTCAGCCGTTTCAGCCAACGGACGGCGCGAAAGAGACCGCCAAGAATCCGGTGGTCACCGCACAGCGCGCATCGCGCCGCATAGAATTTCATCATGTGGGTGTAGTCGCCTCGAATCGGGTCCAGCAGCCTTTGCTGATAGCTCGGCACGCTCTGGCCGGCCAGCTTGAACAGGCGCATCCGGGCCTTCAGTTTTCTCTTCTTGAATAGCGCATGCCCTTGGGAAGCGAGCAGTTCCGGCAGGCCAAGCCCCGATAACTCGACGGCCTCCTTCGATGCCGCCCGTTCCAGGAGCTCTTCGCCCTCGGGCGTCCGCGAGACGACGAAGGAGCTGCCCGTCTGGTCGGCCCGCATGATCTCGGGAATCCACGCGTCCCCGCAGGTCAGGTCGCTCAGCTCGCCCAGCATGTCACTGCACAGCGTGCAGCGCCGCAACGAATACGGGCTCAGCGCGTTGTAGTAGTCGGCCAGTGGAATTGTTCGCTCGGCGCCATCCTTCAGGCGGATCATCATGCCGCCCGGCCAGCCCCGGCCCCGATACTGGAGCCGCGTCACGGCGTCCACCGGCACGCCGATGCTTTCGAGGAATCGCCTCGTGCCCCGGAAGCTGTAGTCCAGGCTGCATGCGATGCTGATTCGATACCGAATCCGCTCCTTGAGGCTGGCGATGTGCTGCTCGGCCTTGCGAACACCCTGAATATGGCACGGAAGCCCCACAATGGCGAACCGGCCGTCGGAACGAAGGATTTCCTTCAGTGCCGCGCCGGCGGCCGCGGGGCAGTACTTCGAGCCCGCCGCCGAGAGGATGTCCGCCCTGGTGCGGGCGATGAACGTCTCGGGTTTGAGTGGGTCGTCGCTCCGCATCCGTGTTACCAGCGCGCCGTCAATCAGGCCCTCTTCGAGTGCGAAAGCCAGCAGAGAGCTGACGAGCCCGCCGGAAGCGCTGTTGTATCGAACGTCTTCGTCGGTGGCATGGCCGACGTAGCAGCCGAGGTACCGGCCGAGCGCAATGTCCTCGGGAATATCGCCGAACAAGGCCGCGTTCAGTCCCTCGAAATCAACACTGTGGCCCGGACAGACTTCGTAGCACAGCCCGCACCGCGTGCATCGATCCCGATTGAGCAACGGGATATAGCAACTGCTCTTCGTATCGACGATCATATCGAGGGCATCTTGCGGACAGATTCCCGCGCACGTGCCGCAGCCCGTGCACAGCTTGCGCTTGACCACCGTCTCGATTGTCGACTTATCCTGCATGGCTCAAGCGGCTCCCTGCGATGGTCCTTTGATCATGCGCACGATCTCCTGCATTCGTTCGGATAGCTCGCGGCGCGTTCGTTCGAGGGACTTGCGGATAGCGCCGCGGGTCTCGAACAACCCCAGGGTCTTCAGCGATGCGCCTTGGTCATCCATGATATCCATATCGACGATTTGCTCTTCGCAGCCGCACATATCGCCGATGATGCCGTGCGTGCGCGTGTCCTGGCGGTTCGTCATCGCGACGAAGGGTGTTCCCACGGAGACACTGCCGATGAGCGAATGCGTTCGCTCGCCGACCAGGAAGTCACACTCGCGGATGATGCTCTTGAGCAATCGCGCCGGGCAGTCCTGCTCCAGCACCGCCGAATCGTCGGCCCCCGTTTTCATCCGTTCGATAACGTGCCCGGCGGCCACGAGGTCGTTGCCGGCCTTCTCCAGCGAGTGCGGCAGAAACAGCACGAACGCCTGATGCCTCTCGATAAGTGCGTCGAGAACCGTGGCAAGGTACTGGGCGTGAGCTTGCTGCTTCGCTTCGCCGTGCAAGTCGGGTCGAAAGCCGCCGTAGACTCGCCCCTTCTCGAGCGCCGTCACGGCGACAACCGGTCGGCCGCTCGCTCTGGCCCGTCGATACGGTTCACATCGGTCGAGGATTTCACGGGCCGCCTCGGGCGGCGCCGGTCGCATCGCAAAGGCCGGATCGGGAGCGACCACCAATTTGCTCGGATCGCGACAGACCCGCTTCATGCTCTCGCACGAATACTTCTCGCGGAACACGCAGAAGTCGCTTTCCTCCATGGCCCGGCCATACAGCCCGGCTTTGTAGAGCCGGCCGGCGGAAATCCCCGTGCTGGCGCCCAGAATGCCCGTTCGTTTGCCGTGTCTCTTGGCCAGATGGATAATCCCGCACGACTCCAGACAGAAGACCCCGTCGTGCCCCACCAACACGTATTCGGCACGACGAAAGAATTCCTGAAGCGGCTGATACTCCGCGGCGCCGGCGGCGGTGAGGTTCTTCAACGGCCCGGGCATCCCGAGTCGAAGCTCGATCGCGATCTTCGCCTGGAGGAGAATCCGGCGCCGGCCGGTCAGGGCGGAATTGCCCTCGAACCGAAAGATCCACTCTCTCGGGAAGATGGTGATGTTCTCTCGTTGTGTTAACTGCGCAACATGATCGAAGAGCCCTAATGCGACGGGCCGGCCCTCCGAGAGCATGTCCTCGATCCCGCGAACGATGGCCTCCTCACCCTTGTTCGTGGTCGGCACGTAGTCGGCTACCAGGATGTGCAATCGATCGTCCATAAGCGTCCACGCCCTTTAGGCGAGGCGTGGTGAGAAAGAGGAACCTCTCATTGGATGAGTGAGGCGTCATTCGTCGGCCCGGCGGGCCGGCCGCGACCCTGCCTCAGGGCGGACAGCAGGTGCCGGCGCTCCGCGCTCTTCAGGCTCAGGCGCCAGCCGGCGAGCAGCGTTGTCGCACCGACCCCGGAGACCACGGCGAGCAGGCCGAACCAGGAATCCGGCGGCGACAGATGTTTCCATACGACCAGCAGTGCAACGGCCGGAATGACGCCCAACAAGGCCGGCCACCAAACGTGCACGATGCTCTCCCACGCCGGGATGCCCATCTTCCGATTGAAATAGCTCGGCAGGATGAGGCCTGCCACGAGGGCCATCGGCACGAAATTGCTCCAGGCGACGCCGCGAAGACCCCAACCCAGGACCGTGATCGTAAAGATGACCCCGAAGACGCACAGAATCGCCTGCAGGGCCGTCAGGAGTCCGAAGACGCGGTGCTCGCCGCGACCGGCCAGGACCAGGAAGTTGCTGTGCTGGCTCAACAGGATGCAGTAGCCGGCGGTCAGGATCGCCAGCACGGTCGCGAGCGATGGGATGATGGCCGGGTCCTCGAACTTCGCACCGATCCAGACGGTCAGAAACTCTTTGCCCATGACGATGAGAAAGCAGCCGGCCGGGATGATGATCAGCAGACTGTATTTCTGCGTCAGGAAAGCAATCTGTCGGACCCGCAAGTGATCGTCCCGGGTATCCAGATCGCTCACGGCCGGCTTGATCGCCGCGGTAAACGCCTGCACGAATTGCGAGAGCAGCAACACGCCCGCGGCCGCCGCGTAGAACTGGGCCACCTCGGCCGTGCCCAGAAAGATCCCGATGATCGTCTCGCTGGCCCGGCCCATGATGATGGCCCCCGTGGCGTACAGGAACGTGTTCATCCCGTAGAACAGCATCTCCTTCAGCAGCGTACGATCCACGCTCCGCCAGGAGATGGATACGTTCGGAAGCAGGCGCCGCACGAAAAGGCCCTGCACCCCGCGGGCCACGACCTCACCGAGGCCGTAGATGAGTCCGAGCGTCAGCAGGCCGTAGCCGCGCAGCAGCAGAACGACAAGCAAGGTCGTCTTCACGGCAAGGACCACGAATGTCACGGCGCTCGTGATGTCGTATCGCTGCAGCCCGCTGAGCACGGCCGTCGGCACTTGCAGCGGCGTCGAAGCGGCAAAGCTCAAACCCACAATCAGGACCAGCACGCTCGCCGCGCCCACGAACTGCGGCTCGATCGCGAACCAGTCCCCGATCTTCACGTGAAGGATCAGGCTCAGGACCACGAGCATCATGGCGCCGATTGAAAAAAACAGCACCGCCGTGCTGATGACCTTTTGGATGCCCTCCTGGTCGTCTTTCGCCAAGTACATGGGGATCCTGCGATTGATGGCGCTGTTGAGCCCCATCCCGAGGATCGGCCGATACCGAAAGATCGAGCCGATCAGGATCCAAACGCCGTAGCGAGCCTCGCCGAGCCGGCCCAGCAGGAACCGGATCAGGACAAACGCCACGACGGCGTTGCTCATCAGGATCAGGACGTTGAAGCACGTGTTGCGAATCAGCCGTCCGGAGGTCGTCATCGTGTTGGCCATGTGCTGTTACTCGGGTCCTTCCGGGACGCCGGTGCGCTTCTGTGCGATGCAGAACAGATTCGCCGACTCGAATCGGCGGGCGTCCCATGCCATGATCCTCGTGATTCCGCGGTGTAGCAGGGCGATGCGGCCGAAGAGCATCTCGGCGATCTTCAGAAGACGAATGAAGAGCCCGGCCCCGTCGAACTCAACCACGGAAAAGCCCTGGCGATGCAGAAGGTCCTCCAGCGTGCGACGGGAGAAGTGCTCGTGCCATCGCTTCTTTGCGGCCACGTCGCCGATCAAACCGTCCGGATTCGTGACGTATCGGCGCTTGTATTCCTCCGGCGAGTGCCGGCGGCAATAGTGCCAGCGATGCAGTCGCGGGAATCGAAACTTCAGATTGCCCATATCCAGAAACGAGAACACGTGTTGCCTCGGGACGGTGACAATCAGTATGCCGTCATCGCGCAAAACGCGGCGAAGCTCGGCGAGCAACGCCTCCTGCCGATCCACGTGCTCGAGCACGTCCATCAGGCTGATCGAGGAGAACTCTCCATCGGCGAAAGGCAGCGAAGCCCCCGGGCGGACATGCACGATCTCCAGGTTGTCCAACCGATCCCTCGCGCGCCGGACGGCCTCCTCGCCGGCGTCGGCGCCGACGAGCCGTCCAATGTCCTTGTTCCGCAGCGCTGCCAGGAACCGGCCGTCGCCGCAACCGAGATCGAGGTGCGCTGCTCCGCCTGCCGGCACGTGCTGCCACGCAAATCCGTAGCGGTCGTATCCACAAGGGTTGCCGGATTCAATCCTGGTACGCATGTACGCTCCCGGACGGCCGGTTCAGCCGCCCTTCGCCCCCGGCTCGACCACGCGCCACAGCACGCCGGCCTCCACAAATGCATAACGCTCCAGAAGAAACGCCGGGCCGTAGCCGGGTTTCCTGGAAACGACGTACACCGGGTGCGTCTCCAGCAATTCTCCGATGGTCCGTTCATCGACCGCGGGGGCCGCGGCGCTGCGTGCGATTCCGGTGACGACTTTCACATCCGGGCGCACGCCTTTGACCTCCTGCACGTATAGCAGGGGACCTATCGTCGTCGTGTCCGCGCAGATGATCGCATCGCCCTCGGCGCTTTCCAACGCCTCTCTCGCAAAACGGCCGGCGCCCGCATCCGCCGTCTTCCACGGCTGCAGGAAGTACTCGTAGTCGTTGCGGTAGGGGATGTCCCGGCGCGTTCCGATCTGCACGTGCAGACGTTGCGCCAGCGCCGGCGCGACGGCGTACACGCCGACCGGCACAAATGCGCATGCCGCAATCGCGCAGGGCATCAGTGTTCCGCCGATGCGCGAGCGAACCTCATGTGCGCCAAGGCCGATCACCACGGCGACCATGCTGTAGAACGGAATGAAGAACGCGTAGCGATCCGAGATGGTGTAGCGGGAAGCGAAAACCAAGAACAGCACCAGCAGCGCCAGGACCATGTTGCGAAGCGCCGAGGTCGGCCCGATCCTGTGGAGACCATAGAGGCCCGCCACAAACAGCAGGGCGTTTGGCGTGGGGAAGTTCAGCAGGATGAACAGGACGTTCTCGCGAACGATCCTCCAGGACAGGCTCATATTGAGCACGTCCGCCCGCCAGCGATCGCCGAAGGCCGCCGAAGCCAGCGTCCCCAGGATATCGCCGCTGTGAGCGATGTTCTTGATGATGAGGTATTCAAACGGCATGGCGCCGAGGACCCACAATGCGACGATGAGCGCGACATGCTTGATACGGATCGCCTTCCTCGCGAGCAGAAACCCGATGAATGTGACGTAGCAAACGAATGGGATCGAGCCGAGCATATGCACGGCGACCGCCAGACCGTTCAACAGACCGAGCAGGTAGAGATACCTGACGTTCTTCGTCCTGGTATATCGCAGCAGCATGATGAGCTCGGCGAGGAAAAGCGCCGTCCAGAGCGTATATGTCTCGGCGATGCTCGCATGACGCCAGAACGTGTGCGAGAGGGCGAGCGTCGCGGCGGCGATCAGGGCCGGGAAGTCCTTGCCGAGCCATAGCCGCACCAGCAGGTACAGGTTGGCAATCGCTGCTGCGCCGGCCACGGCGGACACACAGTTCACCCGATACCCGAACTCGCCCAATGGGATACACTTCGCGGCGATTGCGACGAGATAGTACAGCGGGTGCGAGATGGCGAGGCCGAGGAAGCCCTCGATATCGTTGTGCCACACGCGATACTGGATCAGCCCGCTGTCCTGCCATAGCGCCCCCGGCGCGCAACTCAGGCCGTAGAGCGCTCCTGCGGCGAGGAGAACGACCGCGTACATGGTCACTATGGATGAGGTCCGCGTCATGCGTGTATGCGGCGTTGCGGGTTACGATGGGTTGTTCATGTGCTTTCGATAGTGCTCGACGATGATGCGCAGGGTCCGATCGAGACTGGTCTTGGGCTTCCAGCCGACGGCCTTGCCGATTCGCTCGAGGTTCGGCACGCGGCGCATCATGTCCTCAATAGCCCGGCCGTAGGCGACGTCGTACGGCACGAACTGCTTGCGGCTCTTGCTGCCGGTGATCTCGATGATCCGGTCGGCCAGGCCCTCGATGCTGATCTCCTCCGAGGAGCCGATGTTGAAGACCCGTCCGGCCGCCTGCTCGCACTGCATCAGCGCGAGCACCGCCTCGACGAGGTCCTCGACGTAGCAGAAGCATCGAGTCTGCTGGCCCGTCCCGTAGATCTGGATCGGCTCGTCGCGCAGGGCCCACCGCACGAATCGCGGCACGACCATGCCGTAGCGGCCGGTCTGCCGCGGGCCGATGGTGTTGAAGAATCGCGCGCTGACCACGCCCAGGCCGTACTGCTGATGGAAGGCCTGCCCGAGAAACTCGTCGATCGCCTTGCTGCACGCGTAAGCCCAGCGGGAAAAGGCCGTGCTGCCGAGCACGAAATCGTCGTCCTCGCCGAAGGGGATCTTCTCACTCTTGCCGTAGACCTCACTGCTCGATGCGAGCAGGATGCGGCGGCCGAACTTGTTCGCGGCCTCCAGAACGACCTCCGTCCCGGCGATGTTCGTCTCAATCGTGTGGACGGGCTCGTCGGCGATCAGTTGCACGCCGACCGCCGCCGCTAAGTGGAACACGACGTCGCAGCGCGAAGTCAGCAGTTGCACGAGCGTGGTATCCTGGATATCGCCTTTGACGAACTGCAGCTTCGGGTCCTGCCGAAAGGCCTCAATATTCTCCAACCGGCCCGTGCTCAGGTTGTCGATGATCGCCACTTCGTTGCCGTCTTTGAGCAGCCGCTGGGCCAGATGAGAACCGATGAAACCCGCTCCGCCTGTGATCAATGCCTTCATATTCCTCGAGCTTTCCCTGTGTAACGACCTGAGAGAAGGAGTCTGTGGCAACGAGCGTAAACGATTTCCCGTCCGCGGGCAACGCCGAATCCGGGCGCACTCCGTGCCCGTCGGATGCGCAAAAGAAAAACAGCCTCCTTGCTGCATCCGTTAGCGCGATTGGGATGTTGCGAGGCGGCCGTAGCGGCCGGCCCAACATCCCATCGTCTGTCGGTGACGGTTCCTTCTACAACATAAGTATCGGAAAATAAAGAACATAGCTTGAGGCAAACGCCCCGGCGGAGGGCCGCCGCACGTACTGTCCCCTGCGTCGAATCCGGGACTTCAGGCTCCGATAATAATGCGACTTGTCTTGCTTGCAGGCACGCCCCATCCAGGGGCAGTCCAGCAGGTACACCTCCGCGGCAGAATCCGCTTGGATTCGCCGTGACAATCGGGTAAAATAGGGGAGTTGGGAAGACTATTTTCGGGGGTGTGTTTGCAGAGCAATCGTTTACGATTTCTTCTGATGGGGGTGGTCCTCGTTGTTTGCTGCCTGGGCGTTCCGGCCGGCGCCGAGCGGACGATCTCCGCCATCGAGCTGTTCGACGGGATGCGCGGGATGTGGCTTGGGCAGCTCGTCGGCAATGCGGCCGGCCGGGAGACCGAAGGGCTCTACGGCGGGGCGGAGCCGAATCCGGACCCGTGCGTACCGTGGCAGATCAAGCAGGTCTGGGACGCCGACGACGATACGGATATCGAATACATCGCCCTGCACACCCTCGATACCTATGGCTTCGACTGCAATTCGTGCGAGATTGCCGAGCAATGGCTCGAACACATCAGTCCGCAGGGCATTTACATTGCCAACAAGCAGGCGTGGTACCTGATGCTCGACGGCCACACGCCGCCCGAGACGGGCAGCCGCACCTATAACGAGCACTGGTACTCCATCGATGCCCAGATCGGTACGGAGGTTCTTGGGGCCGTCTCGCCGGGGTTGCCCCATGTCGCCGTCGATTTGGCGGGCCGTTTCGGGCACATCACGAACGGCGGCTTTGCCGTTCACGCGGCCCAGTTCTACGCGGCCATGTACGCCGAAGCCTTCTTCGAGTCCGATGTGGTCGAGCTGGTCCTCAAGGGGCTCGATGTGATCCCGCAAAGCAGCCGCACGACCGCGGTGGTTACGGACGTGCTCGATTGGTACCTCCAGGACGCCAACGACGCCGTGCTCGACTGGCGGACGACCCGTCGAGAACTTTATAACAAGTACCAGGGCGCCGACAGCCTGGGCCGCTACTATGGGTGGTGGGAGTCCACGATCAACACCGGCGCGACGGTCATGGCCCTGCTCTACGGCGAAGGCGACTTCAAGCAAACGGTGCAGATCGCTGTCCTCGCCGGCTGGGATTGCGACTGCAACCCGGCGACGGCCGGCGGCCTGCTCGGCATCATCCACGGCTTCAGCGGCCTGCCGGCGGACCTGACCGACCCGGCCGTCTGCGGCAATCTCTACCTGAATGTCTCCCGGCCGGGCCTGCCCGACCCTGCCGAGCCCCTGCCGCAATATGACACGATCACGACGGCCGCGCTGTACATGCTTGTGCTGGCGCAGGAGAACATCCTGCGAAACGGCGGAACTCGAATCAGCAAGCCCCTAAGCTGGGCCTACTCCATCCCGCCGGCCGAAACCACCGGCCCTGATGCTGGAAGCAGCGATCCTATCGGGCCTTCCGGTCTCGTCGGCAAGGCCCTCGCCGCCGGGATGACCGTCACGCCGGCCGCTTCCGTGTCTCGATACAACCTCAGCCACGACCGGCACAACCTCGAGTCCATCATGGACGGCGTCAGCGACAATTCCTGCGCCGGCCAGCGGCCGTACTATACGTATCTGCCCGACCCAACGGACCGGCCCGAGCAGGATTGGTATGAGCTGGCGTTCTCCGAGCCGGTCCAATTCGAGAAGGTGGTGTTCCACGAAGGCGACGTCGTCTGGGGCAAGATCAATGCGTACTACAAACAGGATGAGCCCCTCGGCGGCTTCTTCGAGGACCTGACCGTACAGATTCTGCAGAACGGCGAGTACATCGAGCCCGCAGACTTGCAGGTGTCACCCGCGCTCGACCGCTTCCGGATGTACCAGAGCATCACCTTCCACTTCGCCCCGACGACCGGCGAGGCCATTCGTATCATCGGCACGTCCGGCGGCTCAAGACGCTTCACCACGATCCTCGAACTCGAAGTGGACGGCCAGTTGCTCGATAGCCCGCCCACAGATCCTCATGATCCAGCATCTCCGGATCCGACCGCACCGAGCGCCGATGAATAGCGGCTGAGCCCGCCATATGGCATCCCGAGCGAAGGCTCGCGGCGGTACACCGACCGCGACCCTGAGCCATCTGCCTACCTCGCCACCCGGAAGGCCGAGGCGTCACTCCTCTTTGCCGGAGACGGCGGGTAGAGCGAGCTGGCCGGTCTTTCCCACGGGCAGCTTCATCGATCCCAGGCGGGGCGTCTTGATCACCACGTCCAACTCGGCCTCATAGGGGATCGTCATACCGGGCGTCACGCCGCCAAGCACCTTCAGCGCGCTGAGGTAGTCCACCCGGGCGGGCAGCGACACCACTTCGCTTGCCGCGCCGGGTATTGTGACCTCCAGCTCCCTGGAGCCGGCCAGAAATCTCTGGCCCCGGCTGGAAACGGCGTAGCTGAAGCTCAGCAGCGGCATGTCGAACGCGTAGTTGTTCAGGATCTGCACGTCGAACACGAGCGTTGCCCCGAACAGGTCCGCCTCCTTGAACTGGACCCCCACCAACTTTGCGGACGGTTTCTTGAGCTGCAGGGACTCCTCCATGCTCTCGCAACCGGCCGAGAGGACCGCGATCGACACGCCCACCAGAATCCACTTTGCCATCCGTACCATCATGTAAACTCCTTCCAAAAGCTCTCCAGCCACGATACCGTCCCCGGCCGCAACGGTCAACCATCAGGATGAGAAATGAGGCGCATCCCGTCTTAGCCTACTTGGAGGTTGTCAATGGCCCAGAGAAGAGGCTGTTCAAGGGGAAGGTCGGGAGGTTTGTCTTGTGCCCTGGAGCCGCCGCAGACACGAGCCCTTGCGGTCGGGGCGTAGGTGTCATTCGTGCCCGGAAAGACAAGAACCGAGCACCTGCGGAAGGAAGACTGAATCAAACCGGCTGCGCCGGTATAAGAGCTCTTTACCAGCCGCCTATGGGCCGTCTTCCAAGGATTTCGGCCCATGAACCGACCTTCGCGTGGCAGGGTTCGTGCGGTCGTTAGCGCCAGGACGTTCGCAGGAATTGTGGCGCCGATCACGCCCCTGAACCGCCTCTTGAAACCGGGCGAACGGCCCTTCTGTCAAAGACGCATCAGGGGTTGGCCCGGCGACAAATAGCGGCCGTTGGGGCGGCTGAGGCCCAAGACCCACCGAAGTACGCTAAGACCGGATGAGCCGGAAATGATGATCGATTCAATCCCCCGGGCCGTAGTAGCAGCAGTACGTCCGGTCGGATTCCCAAACGGTGACGCAGTGGAGCGTGGCGGGGCCGAACCGGTCCGCCAGACGTTCCCACGCGAAAACGGCCAGGTTCTCGACCGTCGCAATGCGTCCCTGGAACTCGGGGATATCGAGATTCAGGTTCTTGTGGTCGATGAGCTCCATCAGATTTGTGTCGACGATCCGCTCGAACTCGCCGATCTTCAGCGGCGGGTCATCGGTGGCCGTCTTGACCGTGACCTCAACGAGATAGTTGTGGCCGTGGCCCGTCGGATTCGCACACTTGCCGAACACGTCACGGTTCCACTGCTCGTCGAAGGCATCGTTCCACAGCGTGTGCGTGGCGGCGAACTCGAATTTCTCGCTGAAGTACATCAGGCCCGGGGCTTGGGTATCCATCGTGAGATTCCTGAAGGGATTGAGTTTCAGGGTAAGCCGGTCGACCCGTGCAGCGCCGAACTTGTCGTGCAGGTGCTCGTAGGCCGACCGCAGGATGTCTGCGACGGCGCAGAGTGGTATGTGTTCGCCGCGACGCAGATGATCGCGAATCTTTGCGGCGAAAACGGGGACGGCGAACTGTCGCACGGCCTCGTCGATCTCGGTGACGTTCACCAGCAGACCGGTCTGAGGCGTAACGGGCCCGACCAGCTCGACGGCCAGCTCGAGGAAGAGCGTCAACCCCTCGCCGGCGGGTTTGGAGGCGTACGAGTTAAAGCCGGGGCTATCACAATCCAGGAACGGATTGATCGAGAACCGCACCTGCCTGCCCAAGCGCACCATAGGAAAGCCCCCTGCTACGGCATATCGTTGTGCATCAGGCTCAGCACTTCGTTGCGGCTGCGGGCATCCTTCTTGAAGATGCCGCGCAGGGCCGAGGTGACCATCATCGAGCCCGGCTTGCGAATCCCGCGAATCGTCATGCAACTGTGCGAGGCCTGCAGCACGACCGCCACGCCCATCGGCTTGAGGTTCTGCATGAGAAAGTCGGCGATTTGACCGGTGAGACGCTCCTGGGCCTGGAGCCGGTGGGCGAAGTTGTCCACGATCCGCGCCAGTTTGCTCACACCGAGGACCTTGCCCGTCGGCAGATAGGCCACGTGGGCCTTGCCGATGAACGGCAGCAGGTGGTGCTCGCAGATGCTGTAGAACGGAATGTCGCGCAGGAGCACGATCTCGTCGTAGTTCTCGGTGAAGACGCTCCGGATGTGGAGGTTGGGGTCCTCGAACTTTCCGCCGAGCAGCTCGCCGTACATCCGCGCGACGCGCTCGGGCGTTTTGCGGAGCCCTTCGCGCGTCGGGTCCTCGCCGACCGCGAGCAGAATCTCCTCCACGGCCTTGTGGATGCGCTCGACGTCGATTGTCTTCTGTTGTTCCGCCATGATTCCACCGCCTGTGCTTGGCCCGGCTGCGAGGCCGTCAAAACGCTCTCTATTTCTTTTCAATCAGGTTCATCAAGTACGTGGTCAGGAGCCGGACGCCGAACCCGGTGCCGCCCTGCGTTGCGTATTCGGTCGGTTTCTGGAGGACATCCAGGCCGGCGATATCCAGGTGCGCCCACTTCGCGTCGCCCGCGAACTGCCGCAGGAAGGCCGCGGCGGTGCAGGCGCCGCCCCATCGGCCCCCGATGTTCTTGAGGTCGGCGATCTTGCTCTTCATCTCCTCGGCGTACTCGTCGCCGCTCGGCATGTGCCAGACGCTCTCACCGCTGTCGGCCGCTGCCTGCTCGAGCCGTTCGAGCAGATCGTCGTCGTTGCTCATCAGGCCGGCCTTGTGCGCGCCGAGCGCAACCAGGCACGCGCCTGTCAGGGTCGCGATGTCGACGATCACATCGTACTTCTGTTTCGCGGCGTAGGCGATCGCGTCGCACAGGATCATCCGCCCTTCGGCATCGGTGTTCAGGATCTCGACGGTCTTGCCGCTGTAGGTCGTGACGATATCGCCCGGGCGATAGCTCGACCCGCTCGGCAGGTTCTCCGCCGACGGGATCAGGCCCAGCACGTTCACCGGCAGCCCCAGCTCGGCCAGCGCCTTGATCGTGGCCAGTACGGAGATGCCGCCCGTCTTGTCGAGCTTCATCTGGTCCATGTCCTGCGACGGCTTGATGCTGATGCCGCCGGAGTCGAACGTCACGGCCTTGCCCACCAGCGCGATCGTCGGCAGGCCCCTCTTGGGCTTCTTCGCGGGCGTGTACTTCAGCGCGATCAGTCGCGGCTCCTTCTTGCTCCCGGCGCCCACGGCGAGGATGCCGCCCATCTTGTTCGCTCGGAGTTTCTTCTCGTCGAAGATGGTGCAGCTCACGGTCTTCAGTCCGCGCGCCAGGTCCCGGGCCTCCTTCGCCAGCGCCGGCGGATCGATCACGTTGCCCGGGCGATTGGCGATCGTTCGCGCGTAGCTCTGGGCCCGCCCGACGATCGTGCCGGCCGAGATGCCGGGGGCAAGGCTCTTGAGCTGCGATGCGTCCGGGTCCACGATTTCCGCCGCAAGCGAACGGCGCCGGCCGTTGTCGGCCGCGCCGACGTACTCGTCGTAGCGATAGGCGCCGAGGTAGACCCCCTCGGCCAGCGCCCGGCCCATCGCGGAGGCATCGAGAGCGCCGCCCGGCGCACGGTGCAGGGCTACCGAGAGGCGCTTAACCTTCATCTCGACCGCACGATTGGCCGCGGCGGCCGCCGCCTTGCGCAGCGTGTCGAGCGTGACCTTTTCCCGCTCGCCGAGACCGACGAGCAGAACGCGCTGGGCGCCGATTCGGCCCTCACTGTAAAGAACGGCCTGCGTCCCGGACTTGCCCGTGAAGTCACCGAGCCTGACGAGCCGGTCGATGGCGCCGCCCAGCTTCTTGTCGAGGGCGCGGATGATCTTATCGGGGCCCGCGTCGGAGACTCGTCCCACCACGAGCATGTCCGTCTTGCACGCACCGTACTCGGCCTTCGCGGTTTTGACGTCAACGTGAATGATCTGCTTCATTGCCCGACTTTCTATCCTCTCATTCTGTTCTTGGTGCGGTGATGCAAATAGCTTTCGATGAAGGGATCGAGCTCGCCGTCGAGGACGGCCTCGACGTTGCCGGTCTGGTGGTCGGTGCGATGGTCCTTGACCATTTGATACGGCTGGAGGACGTAGCTGCGGATCTGGTTGCCCCAGGCGATCTCGCCCTTGTCGCCGTAGAGTTTGTTCATCTCGTCGTCGCGCTTCTGCCGCTCCAGCATGTACAGCCGGCTCTTGAGCACCTTCATCGCCTGGGCGCGGTTCTTGTGCTGGCTGCGCTCGTTCTGACACTGCACGACGATTCCGGTCGCAATGTGCGTGATGCGCACGGCAGAGCTGACCTTATTGACGTGCTGGCCGCCGGCGCCGCTGGCGCGGTAGAAATCAATGCGGATATCGTCCTCGCCGATCTCGGTGTCGATATCCTCGTCGAATTCGGGCATGACGTCCACGGCGGCAAAACTCGTATGCCTTCGGCTTTGCGAGTCGAACGGGCTGATCCGGACCAGCCGGTGCACGCCCGTCTCACACGAGAGCTTGCCGAACGCAAACGGGCCCATCACCCGCAGCGTGATCGAGCGGATGCCGGCCTCTTCGCCCGGCGTGATGTCCAGCTCCTCGTACTTGAACTTGTGCTCGTCGAAATACCGGGTGTACATGCGCAGCAGCATGTTGGCCCAGTCGCAGCTCTCGGTGCCGCCGGCCCCGGCGTGGATGCCGAAGTAGCAGTTCTTCATATCCTCCGGCCGCGACAGCAACCCCTGAAGCTCCACCTGCTGGCACCGCCGTTCCAGGGTATTGAAGTCCTCCTGAAGCTGCGCCAATTCCTCCGCGTCGGCTTCCTCGGCCGCCAGCTCGCAGAGCTCCGCCAGGTCTCCTACTTCATGCTGCAGCTCCTCGACCGGCTCGACCACGCCCTTCAGCGCGCTCAACTGCGTGACGACGCCCTGGGCTGCATCGGGGCTATCCCAGAACCCCGGCTTCGACATCTGGTTGCCCAATTCCTCCAACTGGCTCTTCTTGTTCGGCAAGTCAAAGCCAGTCCCGGATCTTTTTCACCCGGGCCTCTAAGTCCTCGATCATCGTTTTCAGTTCGGCAGCTTCCATAGGTCCTTCGCCTTCTTCTCTTTTCTTCTCTTTCCATTGATTTCACGGAAACGACAGGCAGGCTTATACCACAAACACCCTCTATATGCAACTTGCGCCCGCCGGGTTCACCGTCAAAGCGATAAACTCCCGGCCCGAAGGGCCGGAACCTCGGGAAGCGAAGTACCCAGCGCGGCCCGTTCGACTTCGCTCAGGGCAGGCTCTTCGGCCGCAACCAGAAACCTATCCTCTCGCCAAAGCCTGCCCTGAGCGAAGCCGAACGGGGCGTCAGGAACGCCAAGAGGACAGAATTGTGACGTACTCACACTCTGCGATCCTGGGGCCTTGGCGAGGAACTCAATCCGTTGTATCTGCCAAGCTTACGTCATCCTGGCGAGGAAATTTGCGCAAGAAGACGAGACTTCAACAAGTAGCAATGTGGGATCAGATGTTTTCTTCTTGCCCTGCTCGGTGTGGCGCGTTATCACCACGGCTGTAGGCGAAGGAGAATCGGATGTTGGGCGTGCAGGAGACGTGCGTCCTGAACAAGGGAGGTCACGGCGTGTGAAGTCCGATGGCTGGGAAAACCGTGAGAAGAGTCGGGACCTTCCTATACAGAAGCATGCGGCCTGTCTTTCCCGTCTTATGCGGACTGTATGATCATTGTTGGTGAGAAGAAGATAATGCACATGAATATTGGACGAGTTATTCCGAAATACATCAGATTGCAGTGCTGCTGTAAGTGCGCTGTTCCTCTGTTTCTTGTTCTGTGTCTTGCGGGCGAGGCAACCGCCTCCATGATGGTCGCATATCCGGCAGATGGATCCCTACAAGAGCGTATGGCTGCAAAGGAAGTGAGGAGGTACGTGTATCTGACGACCGGGAAGCTTCTCCCCATCTCCGAAGTACAAGCCCTGCCGGCCAAGGACGACCTGATCCTGGTAGTCGAAGACGGTGATCCCCTGCTGAAGAAGCTGAGTGGTTTGGCGGGAACAAAGGCTCCTCGCGGTGGATACTATCTCAAGACGATCTCTAACAACAACCGGCATATCCTTGTTATCGCCGGGGCTGGTCCCGTTGAAACGCTGTATGCGGCTTGTCGTTTTGCCGAGCGCCTCGGCGTCCGCTTCTACCTTCACGGTGATACCATTCCCGACGAACGGGAGAAACTACAACTTGCCGGTATCGACGAAGTATCGGCGCCGGTCTTCGAGACTCGCGGAATTATCCCGTTTCACAACTTTCCCGAGGGGCCCGACTGGTGGAATACGGACGATTACCTCCTCGTCATTTCCCAGCTCTCCAAGATGGGAATGAATTTCATTGGCCTGCACTGGTATCCGCGGTGGGGACACGGCGACATGAACGAACAAGAGGGGCCTGAACCCACCGTGTGGATCGGTCTACCGCAGGACGTTGCGGACGACGGAAAGGTCACGTTCTCATACCCGTCCTTTTATGCGCACACTCAACGATCTGGACGATGGGGTTTCAAGCCCATGAGAACGGATGCTTTCCACGGAGGAGTTGCACAGCTCTTTGAGAAGAACGGATACGGCCCGGCCGTCATGGAAGAGAAGATGCCGGACATGGCGGATCAGGAGAGTTGTCATCGCATCTTCGAGCGCACCGGGCAGATGTTCCGAACCGCCTTCACGCACGCGCGTCATGTTGGTGTGAAGACTTGCCTGGGCACGGAGCTGCCCCTCGGCCTCGAGACCAAGAGCCATGAAGTTCCTCGGAACTGGATCCGGGGGATCCCTCCCGAGGTTCAGAAACGCCTGAAGGAACTCGGGAAAGACCCGGCCAACCCCGCCGTCGTGAAGGAGGTATACAGGGGAATCTTCAAACGCGTCATGAAGACACATCCCCTGGATTACTACTGGCTCTGGACCTACGAGATGTGGGGTGATTTTGGTCTGACCCCCACTCAGCTCGCGGATGTGAAGGCCGAACTCGTACTCGCCCACGAGGTTCTGCAGGAAATGAATGCGCCATTCAAACTCGCCCTCTGCGGATGGCGGCCGGGAACACCGGATGACCCAGCAGCATTTGACAACGTACTTCCAAAGAACGTGCCTTTCGCGGGCCTGTGGGATAGGGCCGAAGGTTTCGAACAAATGCAAGCAGATCGTGTCAAGTGGCCGGCCACGTGGTTAGAGGAAGATTGGGGCCTGGTGCAGCCTCAACTGGAAGTGCGTCGGGCGTATTACGATGTCAAGGCGGCATACGAGAAGAAGTGTCACGGAATGGTTGCAAAACACTGGCGTACGCGCGTCCTGGGGCCGAATATTGGCGCATTGAGTAGTCTCCTCTGGTTCCGCGGCCCCGACGGTTCCGTAAAGAACCTCCCCCAGAATCGAGATGGTTGGGTCGATGAATTCTACGCTGATTGGGCCCGGCAATCGTTCGGCTCCGAGGCGGCAGACGACATTGCGGCCATCTTCGCCGGGTTGGACAAGTCAGGCGAGTCCGGTCCCGGAAAGATCCCAGGAGCCACAGGATGGGATGAGGGCGGCCCCGGCGCGATTGCCGTCAATGAGAAGCCGTGGGAATCGGAACGCGGGAAATACGCCTTCGTCGACAGACTTGCCGCAGTGCGACCAAGGATCAGGGGTGCGGGGAACCTCGAGCGCTTCGATTACTGGCTGCACACCTTCGAAAGCTTGCGGATCATAGGCGAATTCGGGTGCCTCCGCGGACAGCTTGAGAAGGCGTTGCACCGCGACAGGCCGACCACGGGACTGAAGGTGCGGATCAAGATGGCGCGGCTTTGGGAGCGGCTGATGTCCTTACAGATTCAACGGGTCACGAACTCAAGCGAGTTGGGGGAGATCGCCAACCTGGAACAGCTCACCTGGAACACAATTATCGTCGGCGAGTTTGACAAGGAACTGATCGATGCGACTAAGCGGAGACTTCCGAAAGAGGCAGAGCCTTCTACTATCTACGCTGGACCGGCGTGCCTGATCGTTACCCCCAAGAGATCGCAGGCATACAGCGACGAGGTGCTCAATCTGAGAGTCCTGACGGCAGGCAAGGTGGAGTCTCCCATGCTGTACTGGCGCCAACTGGGAAGCGGCCGATTTCAGAGCAAGCCGCTAACCCACGTTGCACGTGGGGTGTACGAGGTTTCCCTGGACCCGCAGAAGGATGACTTTGAGTACTACGTGGAAGCAAAGAGCGGTAAGGGGGAGGTCCTTTTCCCCGTGACAGCGCCAAAGATATGCCAGTCAGTAATCGTGGTGAGCTCAGATTGAAGGTCTTCACCAGAAGAGCCCAGGGGCCAGGCTGTGATTTGTGACATTGTCTTTAACGGCCTTCGCGGCGGCGCCGTAGTCTGCTGTTATGCCAAGGCAGCCGCGCATCGAGTTCGCAGGCGCCTGTTCGCAAACTCACGAAATGTTGATTGTCATAGCCCGACCCCTTTCCCCGGTACCTGTCGCCGGGCCAACTTCTGATGAGTCTTTGACAGAAGCCCGGTTCGCCAGGTTTCCAGAGGCGGTTCAGGGGCGTGATCGGCGCCACCATTCCTGCGAACGTCCTGGCGCTAACGACCGCACGAACCCTGCCACGCGAAGGTCGGTTCATGGGCCGAAATCTTTAGAAGACGGCCCATAGGCGGCTGGCAAAGAGCTCTCATACGTGTGTGCCCAAATATCGTCGGGGGCCTCCTGTCATTCGCCCTGTGGAGCCGAGCCGCTCCTTTCTGTTGTCATGTCGAGCCCAGCGAAGCGTAGTCGAGACATCTGCCCGCGACCGCAGGCCGCCTCCGACTCTCAGCCAGAGGCCTCGACTGCGCTCGGGGTGACAGAAGAGACCTATCCTGCCACGAAAAGTAGTCAGGCACTCTTATGCCGGCGCAGCCGAAGCGATTCAGTCCTCCTTCCGCAAGTGTCCGGTTCCTATCTTTCCGGGCACGAATGACCCCCTACGCCCCGACCGCATGGGCTCGTGTTTGCGGCGGCTCCAGGGCGCCAGACAAACCTCCCGACCTTCCCCCTGAACAGCCTCTTGTCTTCTCTGGGCCATCCAAAACCTCCCAGTACGCTAAGACCGGATCAGCCACTTGTAGTATTTAAGACTCGACGTGAAATCTTCCCGGTAGAAAATAGGGTCCGTCCCCAGTATTCCCCAGTATTCCGTCCCTATGTTTCCCAAACTCAGTAGTCCTGAAAGCGTTCATCAGCGATGCGTCGCATTACTTCAAAAGGAATTACATGTCGCCCACGTCTATCTTTCTTGCAGGATGAATACAGGTCGTCTGTGACCTTGTTAAGTTGAATTTGCTTCCACCTCCGTATCTTCGATCCAGAGATCCCCCAGATTCTAATAGAATTATTATCTGGGAAACTGAAACTACGAGAATTGGTCTCTGCAACGCGGAATGTTACATACCGCTTAGGCCCCCTGACGGCACTCTCTATTTTTTCGAGTGTACCTTCCGGTTTACGCAGTCCCTCGCGGCCATCGACCTCATAGCACTTTCCGCCTTCCAGGATCTGAGTGATATCTACCCAATCTATTGTCGCGCGTGTACGGCTATGGCTTACGTATTTTAGATTAAATGTGTAGGTTCCAGCGGGGACAGCCACAATATCACCAGAGGAGATTACGTACCCCTCATACGGTGGTATATTAGGGTCGCTGGGTAGTGTCACTACGATGTCACCCGGTAGCGAGCCTGTGCCTTCGGCGTTGACAGGGTCGTTCACATAGAAATAGGATATTCTGGATTCTGGAATCTGTTGTCGCAGATAGCCACGTAGGAAGTTCGTTGACGGTGAACAGCCAGAACTTGCTGCGATCGACATTAACAAGGTCACGATAAGGCTACTACGTGTTCGCATCGGGACAACCTCCAACATCTTGAGAGACCATTTGTTGGCAGTTTCTGTTCGCCTTCATACGCGCTGATTCCTCACAATAGGCCGATATGGAATTGCATTGTGACAGCGATTGTCTTCTCTGTCAACCAGACCGGAGATTTCCCATCTGGCACCATGAGTGGTTCTCCTGCACGCCATGTGGTCGATAATAGCACAATCGGAACGGCGATTTCAACGCTTCTGGCCATCCCTTCGGTCAAGACATGGGATATACAGGGACGGACCCTATTTTCCTGTTTCTTTTCATCGGCTTTCCGGCCATCTCGTCTGGCAACAATGGGGCCCGCCACTATTGTTAGACATCACACATCCCCTGTTCCTTGTTAAGGCTAACAACCGATATTATCTCCATCACAGTATTCGAATCTGCAAGCATTTGGGCGTGGAACATGACTGGTTGTGCAGCATCACGATCATGATAAGAATGTAGAAATGCCCCACAGATTGATCCGATTGAATCTTGATCCCTCCTTAGCTTGTCAATACTATCGAAATCCCCTGCCAGCATCCGTCCAGATATTGTAAGATCATAATCTCTATATCTGTGCGCATGTCTTGGGTCCACAGTATATGGGGGAACATAAGGTGGAATTCGATGAGCTAGTGCATCGCGATAGTTCTTAGCATAGTCACCATACCAAGCCTGTATGCGATCAGCATTCAAGTATTGCCTTATTCTCTCAGGAAAATGCTTCATCGTATGCTGCGAGAATAAACCAACCCCGCGCCTGCCTCCTCGAATATCGCCTTCAAGACTATTCTCAAGAATAAAGACCCAAGCGACATTGTCAAGCAGGCCATATACGTTAATTGTGAATGCATGAAGATTTATTTCAATGTTAGAGCGTTCGGCATCGGTCAGGTGCTCTTCTCTCGTGACAGGAAAGATATCAAAGACATTTTCTATGCTCTGATGAAGGACACCAAGGCGTCTGCATATTCCATGAAGCAGGTACTCTCGTGCTCTTTCGGATTTTAGTGTAGGCGATAGCTGGCCCCACAGAACCATTCGCAGTTCGATAAGTCGCCCCAATACCTTGGTCTTTTCAATTGCTATTTGGTCAACTTGGTCAGCCGAGTAGATCATTGATGCATTTCCTGATCCGTAGGGACCGACCCCATGTTACTGTTTCTCTGTTGCGACTTTCCGCGCATCTCGTTTGGGATATCCGGGGACACAATACTTACTTCTCCAGTCGTTTGGCCTTGCGGCCTGGCTTGGTGGGCCGCGCGATTTGGTGCGATGTTCGCTCGATACGATCCGCAAATGCGCTCTTGCCCAGGGGCCGTCCCGGTCGTGTGTGACGGCGCAACAGTTCGGCTTCTTTCATCGCCATGACCTGATGTCTCGGGCACTTCTAGCATCCGATTCTCCTTCGCCCATCGCTGTGGTGATACCGCGCCACGCCGGGCAGGGCCAGAAAAAAGTGTCCGATTCCGCGTTTTCTTGCGTGCATTGGCGGGGAAAGGGGGCAGTCCATATTCAAGAAGAGAAGAGGCGGTTCAAGGGAAGGGTTGTGGCCGTCGCCCTGCCCCTACGCCTCATAGCCAACTTCGCTCCGTCCGGCGCCACGCGGGATGTCGTCCGTGGGCGGAAAGATCAAAGAACCGCCCACAAGCGGACGCCTTCGGCGGGCCATTCAAAGTCACACCCCTGCGTCTCACAAGTCCCCCTCCGTCTATGGCCGGTCTGTTCCTCTTTCCGGCCATGAACCGCCTCCTTACCCCCGTTGACAGAGACCGCGCGAGACGCCTTGAACGCGGAAGCAGCCCAAACGCCACCCCACTGCCCTGAACCGCTTCTTCTTCCCCGGGCCAAGCAGGGGGCATGATCTCAATTGCGCTCGCGCCAGAGGATCTCCAAGGCTCGACCGGCTGCGCTCTTTAGCAAGGCTTGCACAATCCTCTCGCGTTCCTCGTTTGTCGCGGTATCGACGCCTCGCTCTAACTGCGAAATCCTGATCTGGCGCAGGCCGCACAAGTTGCCTAAGTCCTGTTGCGTCAGGCTTAGTTCGTAGCGGAGGTACCGTAGTAGCCAATTCTCTTCCATCTTTGCCTCCTGGTCGAAAGACATGATCCTCCGGGTGGCGACTTACGCCTCTGGGGTTAGCTTCTTGTACTCCAGGGTCGCCTCGTATTCCATCCAAGCGTCGTCGACCTGAGGGGAGAGAACCAGGGTATCGCCCCGGATATCTACGCCGGGCCAGCAAGCCACCCCAAAGAATGGGTGACGATCGTGCTGTTTCAGATCCTTTACAGCTTGCTCCAGCTCCGCTATGCCATCAAATCCCAGCTTCTGGCAAAGGGCCTGGTCGATCAGATGGTTGGTTTGGCCTGTCTCTTGTATCAGTGCCGCGCCGTTCTTCAAGAGCTTCTCGGCGTTCGGAGAAAGGCTGGGTGGCCGTAAGCTGTTCGATTTGGAACCGCACATGGCCGCTCCTTTCAAGAAGGGTGACCTCTGGAAGGGAGACCGCGCCTCCCTCCTTATCCGACATCGGCGGCTTCATGGGGTGACTTTAGCTGGCACGGCTCAGGGGACCCAGCGTCCAAGAACCACAGGGGTCAGACGGCGATTTATGACATTGTTTTTGACGGCCTTCGCGGCGGCGGTGTAGTCTGCTGTTATGCCAAGGCAACCGCGCATCGAGTTCGCAGGCACCCGTTCGCAAACTCACGAAATGTTGGTTATCATAGCCTGCTGACCCCCTTTCCCCCTATACAGAGCAGGTGCGCCCCTATTCAACACAGAACGCCCGAGAGCTTGTATGAGGGTGACGAAGAGGTCACCCTCCGCCTGCCTTGGGCCGAGTTGATGGCCGGATGTGTTGAAATCGAGCCCCTTTTTGCGGTATTATTGACAGGCTGGTGTGCAGGAGCACCGATTGTGACGGTAGATGACGAATCCCGGCTGAAGCAGAACTGAATAATGCACGCGATATGTGAGCGCTAATGATACCCAGACAAGAACATGTCAAGGTGTATGAAAGAAAGGAACGATATGAACGATTGGTTGCGATTCTGCACGATACCTTGCGCTCTGACAATTTGCCTTCTTCAAGGTTGTGTGTCTCCCAAAGTCACAGTAGATTTCCAGTCATCTATCAGTAGCCGTGGTGGGCAATCCGTGCGTGTTGCCGTTATGCCTTTTTCTAATGCTGAAGGTAAAAGCAGAGCAAACTTGTTCGAGACCTGGAACGTGCCGCCCAATAACGGAGAGACCGTGGCGTCTATTCTTGCGGAGGCTCTTGTCAAAGTACCCAATTACCAAGTATTGGACCGTTCTAAACTAAAGAGCGTACTTGATGAGTATGGACTATCCGCAGCAGAATTCATTGAAAGGAAAGGAGCGAGCGAACTCGGCCGCTTACTTCAGGCGGATGCCATCGTAATTGGAAGCACACATCGTTATTGTCAGGTCCGCTCTCCCGCATGGAGAGCTGACATTGCCTTTACGGCGCGTTGTATCGATGTAAGTACTGGAGAAACTACCTGGTCGGTCTCTCCGGGTTGTAAAGGCCCGGGTTTTGTTATTGATTATATTAGACAGTATTCTCAGCAAATAGCAAAGCAGGTCAGTAAAAAGAACACAGGGCCGAATTAGTGTAGTGTTCTACTCTGATGTGTAGTAGCCAGTACCTGATCCGGCAGTCACGCTACCTCGGCGACTGTCTGTACGGTTTGATTCAGCCTCTTGCCTTTGGCTAACGAAACGCTGTCCCGGAACGTTTGCGCGGGAGTTTTGCCGAAGCCGTATTTCCCACTGTGCGGTCGCGACTCATTGTATTCGTATAGCCAGGTATTCAGATCGGCCTGCAACTCGTCAAGCGTGTGATAGATCTTCTTGCGGAGAGGATGCACGCGGCAGTTTTGCTCTCTTGCTTTTGCATAGGCGACGGCCGAGCGCCATGGCTACGCTCGCGCAGTCGTGCGCGATCGGGGCGATACGCCGATGCAAGCGCAGGCACGGCGCCCGCGTTTGGGGGCCGGGGCCCGACGCCCGTGCTGCTCAGGGCGAGGAGGTCCCGCCGATGTAGCGATAGTTGCAGCGGACGCGGTTGCCTTCCTTGGACAGGTATTCCTTCGTCATCGACTGGCCGTCCTTGGCGATGAAATAGTCCACCCGCTCGAAACAGACCACGCGCTGCACGTACTCCCACATGGCAAGATTCGTGCCGGAGCGGTCTTCGGAGAGGATCCGGTAGTCGACGGCGTGGCTGTTGTCGGCGGTATAGCCCGTGTAGGTGCCGGTCCCGCGGGGCTCGTGGGCGGGGCCGTAGCATACCCGCGTGAACATCATGTCGTTGTCGCTTTCCCACAGGCCGACCAGGCGGCTCGATGGGGTGGACAGGTCCCGCTGGCCGTTCCTGAGCAGTTGCATGGCCATCGTGCGAAGCGGCTCGGTCAGGCCGGCCATGTGGGCCAGGCCGATGGCCGCTGCGAGCACACACAGAGCAAGCCCCCACGATGTTTTCGGGCGTCGCCGGTGCGAATATCCGGTGATTTCCTCGCGGTCCATTCCGACCCCTTTCACAACAGCGGGAGGGCCCGGCCCGATTCGCCGGCACTCACCCCGCATTATCCGACCAAAATCCGGGCCCCACGGGCCATGTATCGCCTGTGGGAGCCCTATAACGCGACCCATCGCGCTTGCGAACCCATGCAGATGTCTGCTCTTGGGGCGCAAGACATTCGACATCCGGTGTATCGGCCGTTTTCAGGGGGTACTTCAGCCCGAACCAGCGGACCGCATTCGTTCTCCGGCACTTCGAGGATCTGTCCGTCTGGCAAGTCGCCAGAACGCTCGGCCGCCGGCAGAGTTGGTGGCCGATGCCGTCGACTGCTCAGAACAGGCGTATTCTGGGAAGGGTCTGGGATGCAATCCTGCTGGTGGTCCGCAAAGCGAAGAAACGCGTGTTGGTTGTAGCCGAAGACTGCGATCGCTACGGATTTCAGTGGGGAGCCGTGCCGGAGCAGCGGATACACGAATTCGAGACAGGAGAGTTGGACAAGAGCCCGGAATGGGGTGCGGATTTTCGAACTCGCACAAAATCTTTCAAAATAATGGGCTGTATTCCCGGAGTCCCACGAGCCATGGATCGCCCATTCTGTGTTCTCAAACGTGTGGCTTAATGACGCAACTCTTTGTGGGAACGATAGGTTACGGTCCGCAATACTTGCTAAAACCGCCCACCGCCCGTTCAATCGGGGTGACTGGATTTGAACCAGCGACCTCCTGCTCCCAAAGCAGGCGCTCCGGCCAAGCTGAGCTACACCCCGGCGAACCCGTGGGTCGCGGGTGGCATTATACCATCGGCGGCCGAAGAGATGCAATAGGCAGGACGCCGGAGTAGAAAGGCGAGTTCCTCGAATCCCAGGTTCCGCAGAGGATAGAGGCGGAGGGCGGACAAGCCGTCAGCCACTTGCGGGTGGGCTATGTGACCGCCGGCGGGCCGCAGGCCGCACCTCGCCGGGGCCCCTCCACGGCTTCGATTCAGCCGTCAGATCCAATGCGTGCCTCGCCCGCACGACGCGGCCCCGCCTGGCAGATGTGGTATCCCGAAGGTTATAGGACTCCGCCGGCCGCTGCCGGCCGCACATTGCATAAAAAGAGTTGCATAAATCGCCCGATGGCGGTAAAATACGGTAACATACGGGTCTTAGGAAATGCATATCGGGGATTCCAGACGCGGCCCGGCCCGCGTTTGCAGGCATTGGAGAAGGCAGTTATGGCTGGTATGTTCTACTCACTGAAAGAGACGGCAGAACGACTGGGCAAGACCGAGGACGAGGTAAAGCGGCTGGCCGAGCAAGGCAGACTCCGCGAGTTCCGCGACGGGTCGAGCCTGCTGTTCAAGATCGACGAGGTCAACGCCCTGATCGCCGAGGGGACAGACGCCGTGGGTATCGACGTCGACCTGGACCTGGGGACAGAGGCCTTTGAACTCGAGCAAGTCACCGACCAGGAGCAGCCCGCCGAGGCCGCCGAGGAGCCCGCCGAGGCTGAGCCGGCGGCCGCGGACCTCGGGACAGAGGCGCTCGAACTCGAGCAAGTCACCGACCAGGAGCAGCCCGCCGAGGTCGCCGAGGAGCCCGCAGAGGCTGAGCCTGCGGCCGCTGACCTGGGGGCAGAGGCGCTCGAACTCGAGCAAGTCACCGACCAAGAGCAGCCCGCCGAGCCCGCTGAGGAGCCTGCAGAGGCCGAGCCCGCAGAAATGGACCTGGGGACAGATATCTTCGAGTTCGATCAGATCGCCGACGAAGAGCAGCCGACCGGGGCCGAGGAGGAAGAGCCGGCGGCCGCAGAGGAAGGCGAGTCCGTCCCAACACTGGAGGAACCCGTCGAGACCGAGCCCGCCGCGGCGGCCGATGAATCCTTCGACGAAGACATATTCAAAATGGATGAGGAGCAGGCCCCTGCGCTGGAAGCGACGGACGAAGGCGACGCGACCTCGGAATTGGGCCTGGCCCCCGTGGGCGAGGAGTCAACTGCGGACGCACCCAGCGACGAGGACCTCTTCCTGTTGGACGAGGAGCAGCAGCCGGCGGCCGCACCGCCGGAAGGTTCGTCGGAGGAAATCTCGCTGGCCCCCGAGTCCGGCATCCTCGCCTCCGAGAGTGACATCACGGATATGGACACCGCCCTGACGGGAGAGGGTGTCAACGTGCTCGGCGAGTCGGACGTCGATTACGAGGTGACGGATGACTCGATGGCCGAGACGGCGGGAGCCGCCGGCACCGGTTCGGAAGCCTCTTTGGAGGAGATCGAGGACGACGTGAACCTCGACAGCTTCGGCAGCGGCTCCGGCCTGCTGGACCTCTCGCTCCAGGCCGACGACACCTCGCTCGGCGGCATCCTCGACGAAATCTACACCGCCGAAGGCGGCGAAGAGGGGCAGCCCCCGGCCGACGAGGCTTCCTTCGAGGACCTCACGGCCGAGGTCGAGCATCCGGTGGCCGAGGAGGAATTGGCCGTGCCCGAGCCCGTTCCCATGATGCCGGCCCCGATGGCGGCGGTCTACGCCGAGGCAGCGCCGGACACGCAGAGCAACATCCTCGGCGGATTGCTGTTCCTGCCCATGCTGGCCCTGCTCTACACGGCCATTGTCACGCTCGCCGCGATGCGGAACGTCACGCCCTCGATCCTCGCATCGGTCCAGGGCCTCGTCTGGTACATCACCGGCGGCGCCATCGCCGTGGCGGTGCTCGTCGCCGGCGCGTCATTCGTCGTAGGCGGCGAGAAGGCCCCGAAGGCCGCCAGGCCGAAGAAGGAAAAGAAGGCCAAGGCCGAGAAGCCCAAGAAAGAAAAGAAGGCCAAAGCCGAAAAACCCAAAAAGGAAAAGAAGGGTCTCTTCGGAAAGAAGAAGTAGCCCACCCCGGCACGACCCCAGCACGGCCTTCGGCCGGAACCAGGACTATCGCTCGCCAAGCACGCTAAGCTTGCCCCCGCGCAGAGAAATTCGGGGAATCCGTATTTGAACCGTGGCGACCTTCGCACCTTTGCGAGAAACCAACTGCCTTTCTATCCGCAGATCAGACAGGTGCGAGCAAGTCGCGGCAATCCGCCGATTTACACAGATTCTCCACCGTCTGCCGACTGCTACCTCCGGCGGGCTGCGGCCCAATGTGTACCATGGAACAGGAACGGGGAGAACCCGTTGTTTTCTACTCTTGCTTTTCCCGGTTGATTTGGCGACAATACCGGGAACTGAAGCAATGTATCAGCGTTCCTGATGGATGACCATGATCGAGTTTGAGTGGGATCCGAAAAAAGCGGAGGGCAACCTTCGGAAGCATCGGGTTGCCTTCGCCGAAGCTGCGACCGCTTTCGCAGATCCATCGGCAATTACGGTATTTGACCCCGACCACTCACGGAGCGAAGATCGTTTCATCACCATCGGTACGACGCAGCGCGGTCGGGCCATCATGGTCGCGCATACTGACCGAGGCAATGCGATTCGCATTATTAGCGCACGTGAATTGACGCGTGCAGAGCGCAAAGACTATGAAAAAGAAATCCAGAAAAGAGCAAAATGACGATCTCCGGCCGGAATACGATTTGAGCCAGCTTCTCCAGAGCGGCGTGCGAGGCAAGTACGCCGAGAAGTTCCGCGAAGGGACGAATCTCGTGCCGCTGGCGCCCGACGTCGCCGAGGCGTTTCCAACGGCCGAATCGGTCAACGAGGCCCTGCGGCTCGTCCTCCAACTAACCAAACTGCGCTCGGGCAGGCCGAAACCCTCGCCGAAGCCATGAACTGACAAGTCCGAAGCATCTCACGCAGAGACGCCGAGCCGCAGAGAAAGCATCAATCACCCATGTAGACCCTTATCACGTATCACCTGTCACTGCGCACGCTTCCCTTCAACGCTTAATATTTAAGACTCGATCCCAATTCTTCCCCAGGCGACAACTGCCAACCGAGAACTGCCCTCCCTCTTGTCTCTTCCCCCCAATCATCGATCATCAATGGAAGGGCCGGCAAAGACGCCAAACACGCCAAAAGGAATATCTCACCACAGAGGACCCAGCGCGGCCTCCGGCCGCAGCCAAAATGCTTGCTAAAAAAACAAGATGTTACGACCTTGTAGTACAGAGGAAATAGACAATAATCAATAATCAATCCAAAGGCCGCGGATGAAGGCCGATGCACGCAGATTCAGGATTCCCCGCCGAAGGCGAACGGTTCAATCAGCAATCCGCAATCGTAAATCGTCAATCCAACGGCCCTCCAGAAGAAACACCGGACCCCTTTACTTCTCTGTAGGGTGGGTTCTCAACCCACGCGGCAGAAAATAGGGTCCGTCCCCATTATACTATTATACTGCGCGATTGAAGTCGCCTGATCTTATCGTTGGGCACTTGAACGAACGAAAGGAGAAACGAGTATGGATCCTGCAACTATCGTTACTGCAATATCCGCGGCCTCTGCTGGAATTGATCTGATCAACAAAATCGCAGATCAGGTCGTACCCTTCCTCACCGGAACGGAGACTATTTCAAAAGAGCATAGAATGCAGATCGAGGGCACATCTACCGAGATCGTTGCCAAGGAACATGGGCACACTGTTAAAACAATCACAGGAGAAGACTTAAAGAACCTTCCAGAAGAACTAGGAGACCATATAGCGGTGTATGAAGCATCTGCTCGTAAGAACTACGAACTGTGGAAAGCGATCTACCCTAAGCGCAACGATTCTTCTGATCCGGTCGCGAACGCCAAGCTAGAACAGCAGCTTCGGCAGATCGTTTCCGATATGAGTGATGACTTGGATGGAATCCTTGGCTTCCTGGAGTCAGGCGGCCTTTATTTGGACGACCATTATCTTCAATTTAGAGATGCAATCAAACGGTCTGGCTAATAGCAGAATGGTGCGTGCATTGCCTTACAGGCGCCTAACCGTGCGTTCAAGCGGACCTGGTAAATTGGGGCGGCTTTTCTGCGGCACGACTTACGCCTTATCTTCATGCCATTCGTACCGGACACCTTTAATTCTTCCCCTTAATTCTCCCCAACTGCCCGCCAGAAGAAGTACCGAACCCCTTTAGAGTTCTACGTGGCGAGGGCGTCCCGCCCTTGCGTGTCGCGGGGCCTCTGGTAGAAAATAGGGTCCGTCCCCCCAAGATCCCCTGATTAGTGATTGCCTCGGGGTGCCCTGGCAAAACTCAAGCTTCTTTCCTGTTCAACTCTTCTGCCTCTATGGACGGCGACGTGTGCCAGGTTGTACCTCAAGAGAGCAATCACGTCATCTGTATCTTGCTCAGAAATCTCACAGCCCAAGTAGACAGAACGAAGCTCTCGAGCATTGAACGGGTAATCACTATAGAGGCCCGATTCGCCCTTGCGCATAAAGGTAACGACCCTCCACTCTTCCTGATACTTCCAGCCTGTCGTCTTGGTAACTGTAAGTGGCATGAACAATTGCCACCCACGCGTGGTTAAAGGCTCCTGTCCAGTAATGCTCTTGACCCATTCTTCTTTACTCGCGATCATCGGTGGAGAATCCTGGTATGTTACAGGTACGCTTGCCCACAAGAAACTGGAATCATCCCGGGGCTGGAATTCGAGGACAACACCCTTGTGTGAATCGGCATAGTGTGACCACATCTGCACATTATCGTGCACTGCAGAGAAGCAGAGAATCCGAAACTGGGGGAGCAATTCAGACCATTTCTTTCTGATGACACCTATTTCGGCCTGTTGGATTCCTTTGCCTATCGACTCACCGAGTTTCTGCCTCAAGACGCCATACTCTCGCACATGGTCGCTTCTGCGGAGACATTTGACGAGCCGCTCTACGTGAGGTTTGCCGGACAAGTCTGGAACCCTATCGCACAACAGGAGACCCATGATCTCTTGGCAGAGAGGTTCTCTGAGCTCCTCAGCATCGAACCCTAAACTGAAGCATCGTTGGACATCGAACGGATCATCGAGAAGATGCGGTGAACTCCAGCGGAGTTTCTGATTAACGAGAACGATCTTGGCAACTTCCGCGTTCATATACTTGAAGTAACTCTCGGGGCGGTTCGGGATTGCCCTTCTGCAAACGTAACTCTTGAAGATAGATTGGATATCTACTGCATTGGGGTACATGTTCTCCCTCCAACGTAACGACGCAGGGGATATGACGTCCATACGTAGCTGTCTCGAATGTCCTGGACGATGCATCCCTCCACCCCTTCAGTCAAATCTGACGGTCAACAAGTCGGATGGCATGCTTCTCCATTCAACCTGACCGTGTTGATCTGTTGGGAAGTCCCGATCAATCTGCTCGACCAAGATGACCGTCTGATCAGGATAGCTGACGACACGTGTGGCTTGGACCCACGCGGACTCCAACTTGACGAAATGTGTCTGCTGTAGGAATGAACCGTTGCGTGCATCAATCAAGAAACCGTATGTTGCATGTGGGCCAGTAGGTTCGAGCGGGGCCGAGAGAAATGCTCGCATGGATTCGGTGACTACTGCGAACTGATTCAAGCGGGGAGCATAGCGAAGGGCTCGTGCTTCCGTCCACCCGGCGATTCCATCGGAACTCTTCATGTCAAGTGTTCGAATCGTAACGTCGTAGACGGGATATTTGCCACGATGCTCGATTCGTCCGGTGAAACTCTTATTGTCGCAACGGTTGAAGCTGATGAAGACGAAGCTGTCGCCACCTGAAACGAAACTGCGAGTATCTTCCGACAGCGTCTCGATCTTCGCCTGATATGCAGCCTCTTGTCGGGTGCCAAGGAGCGCGCACAAGAGTACTAGAAGTCCACCAGCCACCGTGAGAGTCTTGTGCTGGCGCAAGCTACTCGGCACCCGAGACACGACCTTGAACCAGCGGGAGCTCTCATTGATGGATCGCCCCTCTAAGACCTCACCGGCGAGAACCATGATGCCGCCAAGGAACGTCAGCAACGATAGCCACATACCTCACCTACACGTTATATTCAAGAAGAACTAAAGGGAAGAACTAAAGGTGTCAGGTACGAATGCCATGAAGATAAGTCGCACAGCCGCCATCCAAACAGTGTTCTCAGCCTCAAAACGGCCATTTCGCTGCACAGGAACCGCTTAACTTCATGCCATTCGTGTCAGGTACATTTTCCCCGGCATCCCCAATCCGCAAAAGCCTTCCTGCATCGCCTTTCATTCCTCCTGGGGCAGTTGCAGGCCCAGAAATTGACTGTGGATGAGGGAGGACTGC
>Ga0207752_1000078_pt1 | contig 39564 bp, 39 predicted proteins | sample Pon2CUnioCityCA_6_FD_187272 | JGI IMG/M metagenome (GOLD analysis project Ga0207752, IMG submission 187272) | Marine sediment microbial community from Union City, CA, USA - Pond 2C Sediment 2 (SPAdes) | ecosystem: Environmental > Aquatic > Marine > Intertidal zone > Salt pond sediment ... | reverse complement strand
CGCCATTCTCTTTCGTTTTTCTCGGCTCCTGCGTAACTTCCTAAAAATGTTAGGAGGGAACGGGCAAGGGATTCGTCACCCGTTCGATCCCCCAGCGTGGAATCTCACTCCCATTCGGGCTTCGCTCTCCTCTAAAGCGGAACCATGCCCGCTCAGCCCTCATAGTGGATTCCTCATCCCATGCCCTTCTTCCCTTTAATAGTCGTGGCTCGTGAATATCCAGGATCCCATTCCTGCATCCGAAGGCTAAATCTTCAATGTCGCTTCAGCCACACCTGATTTTCTTAGGGTCAAGTGGTTGTGTGGATTGAGTGAAATTTAACAGAAAATTAACCGAATATTTATTCATTATTAACAAAGGCGCAGCATAATACGGATAGCTTTTTAAAGCAATTTTAATGGAGGTTTTTATGAAAAAACTTATTTTATTGGTGAGTGTTGTGCTCGTGTTGAGTCTGCCTTCTGGTTTTTCCTATGCCCAAGAAAGCTTTAAAGGGTACATGTTCGGTGACTATTATTATGTGGTGTCTCATAGTAACGAAGACTACGAAGGAAGAAACGGATTGAGGTTCCGCAGGATTTACTTCACCTACGACAACAAGCTCACGGAAAAGATCAAGATGAGACTCAGATTGGAAATGGCCAGTTCCGGAGATTTCGATGAAAAGGATACCTTGAATCCTATTGTCAAAGATGCCTGGCTGAATGCAGATATAGGCGGCGGGCAGAATTTGGTGTTTGGGATTGTCAGCACTCCCACCTTTGGAAGCAATGTGGAAGATGTATGGGGCTACAGGCATTTGGAAAAAACTCCCCTTGACCTTATGAAAATGGCTTCTTCACGGGATTTCGGCATCGGGCTCCAGGGAGACCTGGATAAAAACGGAAGGGTATCCTACAGCCTTCTCTTTGGAAACGGAGAGTCTAACAAATCAGAAACCAACAAAGGAAAAAAGATCTATGGTTCCCTTGCTTTCAATCCCTTAAAAGGATTGATTCTTGAAGCCTACGGTGATTATGAGACCACTAAAGATAAAAAGAATTATAATATCTATCAAGGGTTTGCCGCATACCAGGGTGACTGGGGACGGGTCGGGCTTCTCTTTGCCAAACGTCACTATGACCATGAGGATACGGAAAAGGACTGGACTCTGCTTTCCGGATTCGCTGTTCTTTCAGCATCAAAGAAACTGGATTTTATTGCCCGTTATGACAAGATGCTGGGTGAACCCGTGTCCAAGACCGTTGACTACATCCCTTTTTCCACTGCAGCACCGTCAAACCTCATTATCGGCGGCATCAGCTACGAGATAGCCAAGAGTATCTGGATCATTCCCAATGTCAAGTATGTGTTCTACGACGAACCGGACGCAGGTGAGACTCCGGGCAATGATGTGTATATCAACCTCACCTTCTTCTGGAAATTTAAGTAACAGTATGGAATAAATAATAATAAAAGGAGAATTTCATATGTTTAATAGCAGGATAGCCATCATGGTACTGGCAGCTGTATTTAGTGTGGGATTGATGGTCAGTGTCCCCACATTCGCTGCCAAAAGTCTGACGATTAAGGGTTCAACAACGGTTCTTCCCATTGCGCAGTCCTGCGCTGAGGTCTTTATGGATATGCATTCGGACGTGAACATTTCTGTGCAAGGGGGAGGTTCGGGAGTTGGGATCGCGTCTCTGATCGACGGCACCTGCGATATCGCGGATGCGTCGCGGTCCATCAAGGACAAGGAAAAGGAAAAAGCCAAAGAAAATAATGTCCGGGCTTATGAAAATGTAGTGGCTTTGGACGGGATCGCCGTGATCGTTCATCCCTCAAATCCGGTCGATGGTCTTTCCGTTGAACAGATAAAAAAAATCTATACCGGCGGAATATCGAATTGGAATGAAGTGGGCGGGAAAAAAACGAAGATCACTGTGATATCCCGCGACAGTGCCAGCGGCACTTTTGAAACATTCAATGAGCTGGCTCTGGACAAAGAAAGAGTAAGACCCGATGCTCTGCTGCAGGCCTCCAACCAGGCCGTGGCACAGACAGTCTCCAGGACACCCGGCGCTATCGGTTACGTTGGTCTTGGATATCTGTCTTCTGCAGTAAAGGGGGTATCTGTTGAGGGAGTGGAACCTACGAATGAAAATGTTATCAACGGATCTTATGAACTTGCCAGAAAACTGTTTATGTACACGAACGGGGCTCCTGAAGGCATTGTAAAGGCATTCATTGATTTTGTTCTGGGTGAAGAGGGACAGGAACTGGTCAAAAAAGCTGGATACGTCCCCCTTATATAACATATAATATATCCCTCAGCAAAGGCCAAAAGATGAAATGTACCGGATAAGAGAAAGAATCTACAAAGGTTTGTTCACTCTTCTGGCCTTTGCCTCCCTTATTTTTCTTGTCGGAATCACTCTAACTTTGTTTATTGAGGGGCTTCCGGTATTCAAGGAAGTGGGTTTATTCGACTTTGTCTTCGGGAAGAGCTGGTATCCGACCTATGAACCGCCTGATTTCGGTATTTTGCCTTTAATACTGGGTTCTCTTTGGGTAACAGCCGGAGCTGTGCTTTTCTGCGTGCCTGTAGGGGTAGGCAGTGCGCTGTTTATAAACGAGCTGGCAGGAAAAAGACTGAAAGCAGTGCTCAAACCCATCATCGAGGTCTTGGCCGGGATTCCGTCCATAGTCTATGGTTTTTTTGGAATGGTGGTGATCGCGCCTTTTATCCAAAGGCTTTTGAATCTTCCGGTGGGCCTGACCGCTTTTACAGGAAGCCTTATGCTCGGTATCATGGCCACTCCCACTGTGTGCAGCATATCCGAAGACGCGCTCAGTTTTGTCCCCCGCAGTTTCCGTGAGGCTTCCCTGGCAGTAGGAGCTAACAGGTGGCAGACTTTGACCAGAGTGGTGTTTCCCGCATCCGCCTCAGGGATTTCAACGTCCATCATACTTGGAATGAGCCGGGCCGTTGGGGAGACCATGACCGTTTTAATGGTCACAGGAGGAGCCGCGGTGATCCCCCACACTTTATTTCAGCCAGTAAGGCCCATGACGTCAACCATAGCTGCTGAAATGGGGGAAGCGGTCATGGGCAGTACGCATTATCACTCCCTTTTTGCTATTGGGCTCATTTTATTTGTTATTACCCTTATTTTTAATGTGATCGCAGAACTGATAAGCAGAAGATTCAGAAAGAAACTGGGGTTGGGAAGATGAAAAAACAGCTCGGTCAAAACATGGGATTCGGGCTTTTATTTCTCTGCATAGGAACAGCCATCTTTTTTCTGGGTTCCATTATTTATTTTATCGCTATCAGGGGATTTCAAATAGTGTCCTGGGATTTTATCACCCAGGTGCCGCGTGAGGCCATGACAGCCGGAGGTGTTGCCCCCGCCATAGTGGGAACTCTTTATCTGACAGTGGGGGCCGTCCTTTTTTCGCTTCCTTTAGGAGTGGCCTGTGCGATCTATTTGACAGAGTACTCTCCAAAGAGTTTTGTCATTAACATTATCCGAATGAGCATCAACAATCTGGCCGGAGTACCGTCCGTTGTTTTCGGGCTTTTCGGGTTGGCCATATTTGTCAAACTTTTCGGATTTGGCGTCTCCATCCTGGCCGGATGCCTCACCCTAGGTATACTGGTGCTTCCTCAAATCATTTCGGCCTCACAGGAGGCTTTGTTAGCTGTGCCTCAGTCTTACAGGGAGGCCTCACTAGCTCTGGGCGCGACTCACTGGCAGACTATAAGAAGCACGGTGTTCCCCGCAGCTCTTCCGGGCATACTGACCGGAGTTATTTTGAGCATCGGCCGTGTGGCAGGGGAGACGGCTCCCATACTTTTTACAGCTGCCACTTTTTATAACAGAGGATTTCCAGATTCCCTTTTTTCTGAGGTCATGGCATTGCCCTATCATATTTACGCTCTGATGACCGAAGGAACGCATCCTCAGGAACAGACCCAGATTGCTTACGGGTGTGCCTTGATACTTCTGGCATTAGTGCTTGCGATTTCAGCAGTGGCGATTGCGATACGACAAAAACACAGGAAGGCCTATGAGCAATAAAGTCAAAATCAAGGTTGAAAATATTAATTTTTTCTACGGGAAATCCCGTGCGTTGAAGAACATAAGCATGGATATCTATGAGAACCAGGTCACAGCCATTATCGGCCCTTCAGGCTGCGGTAAGTCCACGTTTATTCGTTTGTTTAACCGTATGAACGACCTGATCCCACGAATCCGGTTTGAAGGAAAAATTTATTTGGATAGTAAGGATATTCACAGGCCGAAAGTGGATATTGTGGATATAAGAAGGCGGGTGGGCATGGTTTTTCAGAAACCCAATCCTTTTCCCAAAAGTATTTTTGATAATATCAGCTATGGACTCAAGGTCAATGGGATGAAGGGTAAAAACGTGATTGAAGAGAGAGTGGTCAAATCCCTTAAGGATGCCGCTATATGGAATGAAGTCAAAGACAGGCTTCATGAAAGTGCCCTGGGTCTTTCCGGGGGGCAGCAGCAACGGCTCTGTATTGCCAGGTGCCTGGCTGTTGAGCCGGAAGTCATCCTTTTTGATGAGCCTGCCGCGAGCCTTGACCCCATTTCCACAAAAAAGATAGAGGAGCTCATAGAAAAGCTCAGGAAAGAATACACTATTGTGATCGTCACTCACAACATGCAGCAGGCTGCAAGGATCTCTCAATATACAGTTTTTCTTTATCTGGGAGAGCTGATTGAATATGCGCCGACCGATGAACTCTTCACAGTACCTAAAAACAAGATGACCGAGGATTATTTGACCGGAAAGTTCGGATAAGGAATTTTATTGGGTTTAAAGAAGAGATAACAGGAGGAGACAATGCTGGAAAAAGAACTGGTCTCATTAAAAAAAAGAATTATCGAGTATGCGGCTTTGGTGGAACAGATGATAAAAAAAAGCATTGGGGGATTGATGGGGAAAAAGAAGCCTTTGCTTATGGAGGTCATAGAGGAACTGGAGTCCCGAGCCAATCAAGAGGAGCTGGATATTGAAGAACAGGGTACAATTGTCATGGCTAAATTTCAGCCGGCCGCCAAAGACCTCCGCATCATACTGATGATATTAAGAATGAACAATGATTTGGAGAGAATGGCTGACCATGCGGTTAATATTGCGGAAAGAGGTCTTTTTCTCATAGAAAACCCCTTGGTCAAACCTCTTATAGACATTCCGAAGATGGCTGATATTACTACGCACATGCTTAAGGACAGCATAGATTCTTTTGTTAAAGAAGATTCGGATTTAGCAAAAAAAGTATGCGAAAGAGATAATAAGATAGACAACCTAAATGATCAGATATTCAGGGAACTGATTACCTATATGTTTTCAGATCCTTCGACCATAGAGCGGTCTATTAAACTTATTCAGGTTTCCAATAATTTTGAGCGCATAGCCGACCTGGCCACAAATATTTGTGAAGATGTGATTTATATTGTAGAAGGAAAGGTGATCAAGCATCATAAAGACGCAGAGTGAAGCTGTGATGCTCCGATGTGAAATTCAGGTATGGCTTATGCTTCCCTCAGATTTTTAACGCCATTCTCCTTCGTTTTTCTCGGCTCCTGCGTAACCCCCCCTGTCCGTGGGTGATCCTGGTTATTCATAAAATATGGTTGCGTTTCCATACACATTTACCATGATCAATTCACTTAATACTGTCACATTATTAAGAATATGCTTCTTATGTTAGTTCTTGTCATCATTTCTATTTAATGCATATCTATTTTACCTTACAGGCGAGCCGATATTACCGCATCTGCTTTGTTGCAGGGCATTCGCGGTGAAGGACCACAGCGTAATGTCATCACGACGAGCGAAGCGACGTGGTGATCTCATTGTGCCTCGTTTCCGGATGAGATTGCTTCATCACTCCGTTCTTCGCAATGACAAAGCGACCTCGACTTGTGAATAACCAGGATCACATTCATGCATCCGAAGGCAAAATCTTTAATGTTGCCACGTCCACACCTGAACTTCGCAAGGTCAGTGTTAATCCTTTAATGTAAATAATATCATGCACCATCCAGACTATAAGGCTGGCTGGGTGGTTCTGAAGTCATCCGGAGGCGAGCGGGCATGGTTCCTTGCAGAGGGGAGCGAGCCGAGGAATAAGCTGATTTTGATGGATTTGTGAAACAAATCTATCGGGAGTTCCAAGGGGGGTCAGTCCCCCTTGGTCGCAGGGCAAAGCCCGAGAAGGGGAGGCAGCGAGACCAATGGGCGAGCGTTGGAAGCGGGAAGCTGTGCTTTCCCCTCCAAAAAACCGGTGTGGAAAGATCAGCGGGCTGAAGAACCAGCTTGCCTGATGAAAGTCAAAAGCGACAGCCATACCTGAATTATATAAGGGAAAAAGGTGGTGTGGCCTGTGCTTCCTTTTTGTTATTGTGATTTTAGGGGGTTTTAAAGAGCTGAAGGTAGGCTTCAAGGATTTGATTCCCCCAGAGAAGAGAGAAAAGAGCAGCAGGGGCAAGAAAAGTACCGAACGGAAGGGAATACTGAAAGCTTTTCTTTTTAAAGAAAACAAAATAGATGCCAACACCCGCACCGGCAAAGGATGCGATAAGAAGTGTAAAGAATGACATTTTCCAGCCCAAATAGGAACCGATAAAGAGCATCAAGGTCACATCCCCCATGCCCAGCCCTTCTTTTTTTCGTATAAAATAATAGAGAGCATAGACAGCGAGAAGGAAACCCGCTCCTGAAACAGCCCCCACTAAAGAATTGGATAGACTGAGATCTGTGCGGAAAAAGGAATAGACCACAGCTAAGACCAATCCGGGAAGGGTGATGATATCAGGAAGGATTTGATGGTTGTAGTCGATAACACTAAGGACGATCAGAGCGCTGGCAAACAGGCAGGAAGTAAAGAAGTGCAGGCTTAACGAAAACTTGTAATATATGAGAACAAATGCAAGAGGAGTCAATATCTCCACAAGAGGGTAAGAAAGGGGGATTTTTGTGCTGCAGTACCTGCATTTTCCCTTAAGCCAAATATAAGAGAACACCGGAATATTATGATAGAATTTTATTTTGGTATGGCATTCGGGGCATGAAGAGGGTGGTGTCAAAAGGCTCATTTTCTTCGGAATCCTGTAGATCAGCACATTAAGGAAGCTTCCCCAGGCAAGCCCCAACAAAATGATAAGAATTATCTTTTCCATGGTATCACCGCTGTTTCTATTTCGCCTGTATCACTGTCATAGACATAATCCTGTCCGTCCAGGTCTTGGGGCACAGAGTCCAAAAACCGTGAGGCCACAAGGTCGGCGAGTTTTTCAGGGAGCCGGTTAAATTTATTTTGATATTCTTTTAAAGCGCCTGTTATTTTCTGGATATCCATGGCTGCCTTTGTCCGGTAAAGATGGTTGGAAGCAATTTTTTTCACTCTCTCATCGTCCGAGTTGTTGTATATTTCAAGCCAGTTTTTCCAAGCTGTGTGATAATCTCCCAATTCGTAAATGGCATTAGAATAGAGTCTTTTTATTATGGGCGGAGAACCTTCAATTTCCATGGCCGTTTGATAATATTTTTTAGCAAGTTCGAAGTCTTTGAGAAGTATTTGAGCGTAATGTCCTGCCTGCCAAGGGAATATCCACTGTTCGGGATTTTTTTTAAGCCCTAACTCAAGGATATCTATGGCTGTGTCAAAGTCCCTGGCATCGTAGATAGCGATCAAGGCCCCAACTTGATAGGGATCAAGATATTCAGGATCGAGTTCTGATATGATTGAAAACACGTGAGAGAGATATTGAAATCTTTCCGGAACAGAGTAGTTGCTGAAATATTGAATGGCCCAAATATAGATAAGATCCGCCAAGAGAGATGAATGGCCAAAGCTGGCAAATTTGAGATATTTGCCTGAAGGGATATAGATTATGGAGGCTCCGGGGATAATTTTTCTGGGTATTTTATCAGTTATGACCTTAAGCCCCATAAACATGCCGCAGCTTATAATAAGAAGTAAGGCTAATACTTTTTTTTGCATGTTTTTTAGATAAAGTCTCTTTTTCGAAAGACCAGCATGGCAAGCATTAAAATGAAAAACGTATAGGTGATCCCATAAAAAAATGAAAAAAGGAACATCTCAGGTTGGATGGGGAGGTTGTGCACCACTTCTGTTTTGAAATTAAAGTTTTCCAGGTCAGGAAGAAGAGTATAGGCTACTTGCGTCAATATTTTTGTGATTCCAGGGCTCATTTTTTTTATGAGTGTTTCCAAGCCCCAGGATAGATGCCCGATAAGGTAAAAAGAGAGGCTGAAAATGGAGCTCAGGATAGGGGTGGAGAAACAGGAGAACAAAAGAGCCACGGATGTGATAAGGCAGAGTTCTAAAAAGACAAAGCCAAGGGAAACAAAAAGTTTCCAGCTGATGGTTCCTGAATGGAGCAGGATGATGATGAAAAAGATAGCGGTCATTACCAACAACATGATAAAAAGCGTTATGATCAGTCCCAGGAATTTTCCTAATATGAACTGGTTTCGGCTGATCGGTTTTGAAAGGAGCGTGTACACGGTTTTCTTGTCTATTTCCTTATAGACAAGACCTGTTCCCATAAGAATGGCCATGAGGACACCAAAAATCGACAGGGATGAAAGCCCTGCATCTATTATGATTTTTGTTTTGTCTCCGACGGTAAGCAGGGAGAGAAGTCTGGAAAGAATGAAGCTGACGGCTGCAAAGAATAAAAGGAGATAAAGTATGCGGTCCCTTATCGCTTCTTTGAATGTGTTTAAGGCAACAGCTCTTATTTTCATTTTTGCTTCACCATTCCTACAAAAATATCCTCCAGGGTCTGAGTACGGGGGATCAGGGAATGCACTTCCCCTTTTTTCTCTTTGATGAACTGCAGGATTTCATCCACTTTGTCCTGGTCATAGATTTGCATTAGGCTTTTATTCCCGTAATGAGTCAGGGTCTTTCCGAATTTTTCAAGTTCCCTTCTGTCGATTTTTGACACCGTTATTTCTGTAAACAGTATTTCCTGGGAAACAAGTTCATCGAGCCTTCCCTGGTTAACTAAGGATCCATTAACAAGTATGGCCACACGGTCACAGATCATTTCGATATCCTGTAAAATGTGTGATGACAAAAAGACGGTTTTTCCTTTTTGCTTTAGATCCAGTATGATATCTCTGATTTCTTTTCTCCCGATAGGGTCAAGGCCTCCCAACGGTTCGTCCAGAAGGACAAGCTCCGGGTCATTCAAAAGTGCCTGGGCAAGAGCTATGCGCTGGAGCATCCCTTTTGAAAATTTTCTCAATTGAGTGGTGCTGTTATCCTTGAGCCCGACCAGATTGAGCAGTGCGTCAGGGTTTTGAGTTTTTTGTTTATGGAAGAGTTTGCTGTAGAAGTTTAGAAACTCAGATGCGGTCAGATAATCATAAAAGTACGGATTCTCAGGAAGAAAGCCTGTCTTTTGTTTTGATTGTGTAGAGAGATGGCCGTACCCGAAGATATTGATAGTCCCCTTGTCAGGGAAAAGAAGCCCTAGTATGCATTTGAGAGTGGTGGTTTTTCCTGCGCCGTTAGGCCCCAGATAGCCGAATATCTCTCCTTTTTTTACATCTAAGGAGATTCCCTTAAGGACTTTTATCTTCTTTCCCAGAAAACCTGATTTGAAAGACTTATGCAGATTTTTGATTTCGAGCGCATTTGCTTTGGGCATTGGGCTTTTAACCTATAAAAAGATTATAGTCTATTTTAAATTTTCTTCAAACAATTTAAAGATTCTTGTGTATTCATCTGCCCAGGACGAGGCATTGCGGAAGGAGTGCCCCTCCACCGGATAAATGGCAACCTCCCAGTTTTCTTTTCTCAGCTCGATCAATCTCTGAACCAGTCTTGCTGTATCCTGGAAATGCACATTGGAATCAACCATTCCGTGACAGATGAGCAGGGCTCCTTTTAAACCCTCTGCAAAATAGATAGGAGAGCTCTGTTTGTAAGCCTCCTCATCATTCTGCGGCAGATTAAGGATATCCTGTGTGTAGCTGTTGTGATAGTGAGCCCAGTCTGTAACCGGCCTTAGGGCAGCGCCTGCTTTAAACACATCCGGCTCTGTGAACAGGGCCATGAAGGTAAGAAAACCTCCGTAGCTTCCACCGTACACGCCGATGTTCTCGGTATTGACCTGGTATTCATCCACTAAGAACCGGGCGCCGTCCACGATGTCGTCCAGGTCTTTTCCTCCCATATGCCGGTAGATGGCGGTGCGGCAGTCCCGGCCGTATCCGGCGCTTCCCCTGTAGTCTATATCAAAGACCAGGTACCCGTTGTGAATAAGAAAGTTATGAAACATATATTCCCTGTAATAATGGCTCCAGCCCTTATGGGCATTCTGGAGATACCCGGCTCCGTGGATAAAGATCACCGCTGGTTTCTTTGAATGCCACTTCTCAGGTTTGTAAAGCCTGGCATATACCTTAAAGCCATCCCTTGCTTTAAAAGCCAACACTTGGGGTTTGTACCAATCATAAGAGCGAAAAGCTTGTGTGGAGGAAACAGTTATGCGTTTTGGTTCGGCTTGGGGATCGTTTTTCTTGAAGTAGAGTTCGTCCGGATGCGTGGATGAGGAGTGGAGAACGGCCATGTATCTTTCATCCGGAGACAGGAAAGCCTGATTGTGTCCGGTCATAGAAGTGATTTTTGTACGCTTTTTCCCATCCAGGGAGCAGCGATAGAAATGCCTTTCTCCGGGATGTTCTTCATTTGATGTTATGTACCATGCTTTTTTATCTTTGGAAAGACTGGCTGAGTAGACTTCGAAATTTCCCGATGTGAGCTGTTCTGCTTCTCCTGAAGTCCAGGACACCTTATAGAGATGCGCAAAGCCGCTTTTCTCTGAAATATAGGATATGTGTTCGCTGTCCGGCCACCATAAGATGTTTGTAAGTCCCAGATAGCCGATCCAGGCTTCATCATGGATGTGTTCGATAACGGATGTTTCCCCGGTTGTCATATCCAGACGGAAAAGCCATGTATCTTTTCTGTCTTCCGATCTTGCCTCGAGCAGGCATTTTTTCCCGTCAGAAGACCAATAGATCATACCTGGGATGATTGCTTTTTCCTCGCTGCTGCAGTCGACCCATTTTGTTTTTCCTGTTTCACAATCCACAATCCCGGCTTTTATATTCCTGGATGCATAAGCAGCTTTGGCGTGCGAATCCATGGTTTCCGTATATCCAGTTCGGGTAACATAGTGCGGCACAATCGTATTTTTCATATCTGGATCTCTTTCACCCAAAATAAAAAAAACATGTTTTTTATCAGGAGACAGATCCATAAAATAGATACTCTGGTTTTTGTTGAGAGGGAAGGGCTTTATTCTTTTCTGTGCTGAAGAGGGGAAAAACGGTCTTCTTCCTTCCTGCTGCTCACTGTATTCCTGAAAAAGCTCTTTTTGCTGTTTGTTGTACCACGTTTGGATCTCGTCGGGTTGGCTTTGTTTAGGAGGAGGCTCTTTGGTGAATAAGGTCATCTGTTTAATTCTTGCCTCTTTTAGGGACAAAAGGAACAAATTGTCTTCAGATGTAAAAGACAGCTCTTCTCCGCTTTGAGTAAATCGGGCATCGGATTCACGGGCAGGTGTGTCTGTTATCTGAGTCATGGTTCCATTCTTCAGATGAAGCAGAAAAATATCTCCGTTTCTGACAAGAGCGGCTCTTTTCTTTTCCCTGTCGCATTTCAGATCCATTCCCAAAAAGCCTGACCTGTATCCGTAAAATGAGAAGTCTGATCGGATGGCAGGCGGGTTTTTAAGGATTTCGTCGATGTCTATCTTTTTTGGCGTTGGGTCGGAGATAGATAGGACATAAAATTCTGTTTGTTCTTCATGGGGCTTTTTCCATCTGAAGTAGAGATTTTTACTGTCTGTGGACCACATGACATCAGAAGGAGATGTTCCGACAAGGTCAGGCCCTTTCATTATAGAATCAATAGTGAGTTCGAAAGGGTCTTTATCACTGGTCTGGTCTGCAGCATAAAGAGGGATGGAACCTAATAAAAGACACAAAAACAAAACTTTGATGAAACAATTGATTTTAAAGCGCAGCATAATATTCTCCTGATCAGCACGAATTTACTTGGGTCTTAATTTTACATATTCAGAGTCGAAATGAAATAGAAAGTTTTAAATAAGGCTGGCAATTTTTTCAAGCCATTCTCTATCCGTATCAGAAAAAGCATTGAATTTCCGGCTGTCCACGTCTAAGACTCCATAGACAGAACCGTTGCTTTTTTTCAAAGGGATAACGATCTCAGATTTAGACCTGCTGTCGCAAGCGATATGACCTGGAAATTTATGGACATCAGGTACAATAATAGATGCCTGAATTTGGATCGCATGCCAGCAGACACCTTTTTTCTTAGCGAGTTCCAGACAGGCCAAACTACCCTGATAGGGGCCCACGGTCAAAGTGCCTTTTTTTAGAAGATAAAACCCGGTCCAGAAGAAATGAGGCATTTTGTTTTGAAGAAGGGCGGAAATGGTTGCCATTTTTGCTGTTGTGTCTTTGGTTTTTTCCAGAAGGCCTTTGAGCTGAACGTATAATCTTTTATATCTTTGTCCAAGCTTTTCACTCAAGATAAGTTCCCTTTGTTAAGTGCGGGCTGTTTGTCAGCAAAAGGGGGGTTGATGATGGGAACCAAAAAGGTGGGGGCTCTTTCCAGCCCGCTAAAAAAGAACCAATCTAATTATAGCAAAAAAAATTCAATTGTAAAGAAAAAAATTATATTATTTTTCTTTTTTTTTAATAATTGCAAAATCAGGGGAATTTTATCAAATCTTTCCTTGACATGAACAATATTTTCCTATAAAAAATGTTATGAAACTATTAACCGGCTTAAAAAGCAGCAGGGAATAAGCAGAGATTGACTTGGGAAGCCAAGCAACGCATGAAAAGCTGAGTTAAACTAAGGAATTAATTAATTACAAGGGAGGTCAAATAAATGGCATACGAATTCACCAATTCAAAAGGGACAAAGTATTTTTTACACTTCAAGGATGTGAACTTAAAAGGGGGGAGAACTCAGAGGATATATTTCTTCGCAAGAGATATAAGAAGCGGATCCTTGGACGCAGTCCCATCTGAATACAAAGTCATTGAGACTGAAAGAACAGGAATGCCCATACTGAAAAAGAAATAAGATAATAAAAACCCCAGAAAACAGCTCTTTTCATGGAGCTGCTTTCTGGGGGGACCTAAATTTTATCCGTTTGATTGTCTTTTCTCGTCAGATAAGTTTGATTTGTTTCATCATTTAAGTCTGTTTTTTGGCTTTTTCTTATTAAGCGGAGTGATGGTGCAGCCAGCCTGAAAGCAGGCAACTCTTCTCATCCAAATCCTATTTAATGGTGCAACTGTCCTGAAAAAGGGACAACATCGAAAGTCTGTACAGGGGATGAAAAGTTGGCATGTTTTTTGCTTTATAAAATATTGTTGAAAGGAGGCATCATGAAAAAGCTTTTAAATATCATGTTTGTTTTCGTACTTTTCGTTCCCTTTTCATTTGGAGAGGCAGTTTCTGACTATTATGAAGAGAGTTACGCACGAATGAGCTATGTGAACGGCGATGTGTACATTCAAAGAGCAGAGGACCTTGGTTATGAGGAAGGAGTTGTGAATTTAGTTCTTATCCAGGGAGACAAGATCGGAACCCGGGAAGGCCGGTCTGAGATTCATCTGGGAGACAGCAATTATATAAGGATGGACAGAAACTCTCAGATCGAGTTTGTCAGAATGCCCAACAGAGAGGAGGACGCCACAGGTATTCACATTTTGTCAGGAAGTCTCTTCCTGAGGATAAATTTTATTGGCAATGACAAATTTTTTGAAGTCCATTCCCCTGATGCATCATTTTATATTATGGAAGAAGGCCTTTATTACTTATCTGTAATGCAGAGCAATCAAACTGAAATAAGGGTTTTTGAAGGAAGAGCAGAGGCAGCTGGCGAGGAGGGCTCTCTTCTTATAGAGGCAGAAGAAATGGTAACGGTTTCTAACGGGCGTTTTGTTTCCGAACCGACTTATTTTCATGCGAGTATGGACAGTGGTTTTTATGAATGGAACCGCTCCAGGGATGCTTTCCACAGCAGATATGTGGGAGGGACAAGGTATTTGCCTTCTGGATTGAACGAATATGAATCTGAGCTTGCCTATTACGGTCAGTGGCGTTACCACGACAGTTACGGATATGTTTGGACTCCTCATGGAATTTCTCTTTCATGGAGGCCTTATTTGAACGGAAGATGGGTTTGGTATCCCATTATAGGATGGACCTGGGTTTCTTATGAGCCCTGGGGATGGTGTGTATCGCATTATGGCAGATGGCATTGGAGTGTCAGGTTTGGTTGGTACTGGATTCCCACAAGAAGCTGGGGGCCTGCATGGGTACACTGGTATCACGGTCCTAGTTACATAGGTTGGTGCCCGTTGAGTTATTATGGATATCCAGGTGTTATTATCAACAACCATTACTACGGCAATTACTATCACAGCCATTATCCTTCTGGGTCGAGTGCTCTCGTTGTTGTTCATAAAAATCATCTCCAGGCGAGAAACGTCTCCAGTGTTGTTCTAAACAAGGAGAGAGTATCAAAACTGAGTGATATAACCATGGCCTCATCACAGCCTAAAGTGAGATATGCCCCGCATAAGACAGACGGCGTTTCTTCTGAGGCAGTCAAACTGTTTTCAGACAGTAAAATACGCGGTGTGTCCACATCTTATTCAGCTGGCCGCTCACTTAATCCGTCTAAAAGTCTCGGGTCTTCAACCATAAATAGGCCAGAGGATTTTAAAACAAATTCAAATACATATAAAAGAGAGGCCAGAGCAGATTTGTCGGGAGATTCGAATTTGGGTGTTAGAAAGTCCTCTCAGATTCGATCCTCAAATTCGTCAGGAAGCAATATAAGCACCTATCCTTCCAGAAAACTCAGGAATGCCACCGGAGCCACCAGCCGTTCACGATCAGTGCCCGGCGCGTCCGGAGTGCGTTCATCTCAAACATCGCGTCTATCTCAATCCTCCAGGTTGAGACAGAACTCCTCAATAGAGAGCTATCCATCAAGAATGTCCTCCCCCTCGACTAGGTCCATTTTAAGAAGGAATCAATCAGTTCCGGGGGTTTCAAGCCGTACGAGCAGACAGAATGGCAACACATCACAAGGCATATCAATTTCCAGGAGCCCATCCAGGACTGTATCTTCCGGGAGAGTAATCTCCGGGTCAAAGACGAGGAGTTCAGCGTCAAGGATCCGCTCTTCCTCTAGCCGCGCGAGGAGTTCAGCGTCAAGGATCCGCTCTTCCTCTAGCCGCGCGAGGAGTTCAGCGTCAAGGATCCGTTCATCGTCTAGCCGCACGAGCAGATCTTCAAGTGTAAGGTCGGCCCGGACAAAATCTTCCTCAAGAAGAAGCTCAACGACAAGGACGAGAAAGAAAGAGTAATTTTTTTTTGTGCTTTACATTTGCATTTTTCAATGGTATATAATATCCATTCTTTAAAAATCGAGATATGTGATTAACGGTCAAGATTTTTTCTGTGTAGAACTTATGATTTTAAAAGTTTTGGAGGTATGAGCTATGGCCATTATAAAAACTAAACGGAACAAGATATCCTGGCTCCTCTGCGCCGCATTTCTAGTATGCGCTGTTACAATCGGAATGACAGGTGCATGTGGTACAGCAGAACAAGATGCTTCAAAAATAGAAGCAGACAAAAAAGGAGTTATTGAGTTCGAAGGAACAGTGAGAGTTGCTGTAGGAAAATATATTTTCGTTCCCGAAGCAGGCGGCTTTGATATCGTGGTTCAGGGAAGTCTTGAAACTGAAGATACATATGAACTGGAAGGAAAACAGGTGAGAGGAGAGGGAACCATTGATGAGGAGAATCCATCTGTTCTTATTGCAGATACACTGGAGATCAAAGACGAAACCGAAAACTGGCGGAATATTTTTACCAGGACCGATGAGGTCGTTTTAGATGATTATGTAGATTTGGATCAAAGAGAAGAGTTTCTTTTTCTTGAAGGCCTTGCCTATAATAAAAAAGATGCATGGGAAGGTAAAGAGAGGGCAAAAATTTATGGAGAATATTCTGAAGAGGAAGAAGGAAAGGAATTAACAGCCTATAATCAAGAGGGAGATGAAAAGATCGGCAGTGTCATAGTGGATAATATATCTGATTTTGCCCTCTTTTATATGAGGAAGCTGAGGCTTTTTGATAAATTCTATTTTTATGTTGAGATAAAGGACACGGTTGAATGGAGCGTCAGAAGCAGAACTAGAGAGATGTTTCATGCTGACATCGTATTTGTTGGATTATTCTGACTAGCCAGGCCGCTTGACCTGATACAAATCATAATTTTATATGAGTCCAAGAGCCCTGAAAGAGGGGCTCTTTTTTTTTGATTTGGTTAGATGGGATAGGCTATTTTCTCTGTTTTCTGTTGAAAAATCTGTAAGCAAACAATCCTGCGGCAACGGACAAGAGTACCCATATAATTTTCACCGGATTGTTTTCAATATGGATAAGGAGATTCAGAAGGAAACCGGCTGAAACCAGTATGCCAGCGATCAAGAGAGCTATTGAGACGGGCATAAACAATAAGGAGAAACATCCGTTTCTTTCATCCTCAGAATCACCGTCGATTTCCTTAAATTCTAACTCTTCGCCTGGTTTCCAGTATGGAGAACCGCATTTTGGACAGACCTTTGTGTCATCAGGAAATCGGGAGTCACAGTAAGGACATTTTTTCATTTTTCTATCAACAAAGCACCAATAGTACTAGGAAAAAAAACATTATTTTTTCTTTGAGACCTCAAGTCCTTTCCCTTCTTTAGCATCCGCCCTTTTAAGAAGAACAGCAAATATCAAGCCCAAAAAACCGAGGCAGGAAAACATGATCATACTGCTGGTATAAGTCTTGGTGATGTCCCTCAGAATGCCGTTTAGAAGGGGAAAAAGCGCAAGTCCTATGTTCTGAACCGCTGTCATGAGCCCAAAAGCAGTGCCTACCCTCTCTTTTCTCACAATCAAAGGGATGGAAGGCCACATGGCTGCTGGTACGAGGACAAATGCGGCCCCCAGAGCTATCATAGGAAGAGCAGGATAGATGTTTGTAATTCCCATCAACAGGTGACTGGGGATCATGAGAAGAGAGCCGATAATCATTAGAGTGGCCCGCTTCCCCACTTTATCCACGAGTTGTCCTGCAAAAGGCGCCAGTATCATGGAAGCGAATATGATGATTGAAGTAATGCCTCCGGCAGTAGAGAACATATGGAGGAAATTATTGAATACTTGAGCTAAGAAACCCCCGCTCGACTCAGCTATTCTTGCTACCCCCCACTTATCCACAAAAAAATCGGTGGATAGAGCTGTGAAGGGAAATATGGCGGAATAAAAGGTCACGCACAGCAGGGTTACATACCAGAAACTTGGTTTGAATTTTTTTATGTCTGAAAATACAATTTTTTCTTCTGTTGTTTCGTCTTTGAGGCTGAGAATTTTTTCTCCCTTTCTATCCATGATGACATAGAATATATTAGCGACGAGAGAAACGCCGCAGAGGAGAACGGCTGCAAAGAGAGCGTATCGAAAACTACCGTAGTGGCTGGTGATCAACTCCCCTGTGTTGAATGCAAAAAGAGTCCCCAGCCTGCTTATGGTCAGAGCGATACCAAAAGAGAGTGCCAGTTCTTTATTTTTAAACCATCTGGCTAATATGGCGCTTTGGGCCACAATAAGAGGCTCAGAGCCAGCTCCGAAAATAAATCTCCCGAGAAAAAAAACAGGAAGGGATTGAGCTGTCCAGACAAGGGCTGCTCCTGCCAGAACCAGAACGGAGAACATGATGCTGGCTTTTCTTGTTCCCAGTTTGTCTATGAGGAAACCCCCGGCAAGAACGAAGAGAATGGCAGCAACGTGATACATTGTGTAGAAGTTGCCCAGAGTGCCCCTTGCAGCACCGATTTCTTCTATTAAGGTGGGGGCAATGGCGCCCACTATGTCATAGGCAAAATAACTACCAAAGCTGAGAGCGGCAATAAATATCAAAAGTGTAAACCTGTAAGAAGCCTTGGAAGGATGAAAAAGTCCTGCTGTTTCTTGATGGATGGAGTCCATATGCCTCTGTTTCCTCAAAGCTTATATCACAGCGGGAAAACCATGTCAATTTGAATCCGTTTGAGATAAGTTTCGGATTTTACTAGAATAGTATATCAGGAGATGAGATGCTGTGATCAGAACCGTTATATCCGATATGGGAAATGTGATCCTTCCATTTGATATTTCTGTCTTTTTAACAAGGATTGCGAAATATTCCTCAATGGAAAAAGAGGAAATTATGAGCATACCAGTGCTTCCTGACGGATTGATCGAATCATTTGGAAAGGGCAGGATATCTCCCAAAAAATATTTTAAGGGGATGAAGGAGCTCTTTAAAGTGGATCTCGAATTTAAAGTTTTTCTTGATATCTACTGTGATATTTTTTCGCTTGATGTGTCGGTATTGGAGGCCTTGAACAAACTCAGAGGAAAGAAGAAATTGATCCTTCTTTCCAATACAGATACACTGCATTTTAATTATATAAAAATGAGATTCCCGGAAATTTTCATATTTGATGAATACATCCTGTCCTATGAAGTCGGAAGCGTAAAGCCCGAGGAAAAGATATTCAAGATCGCCATAGAAAAATCAGGAGCAGAACCTGAGAATGTTTTGTTCATTGATGATATGGAAGAAAACATCAGGGCTGCAGAAAAGACAGGTATGAAGACCATTCATTTTAACTCCAAAACAGACCTTGAAGCTGAAATGGGAAAGTTTGGGATGTTTTTTTAGCCAGGTCAGCCTGAGAAAGCCAGGCTGGTTATCCTTTGAAGATTTTCAGGTAAATCTGTCTTTGCCTGGGGCCGTCAAATTCACAAAGGAAAATTCCCTGCCAAGTTCCCAGGACAAGGGTACTGTTCTCTATCAGTATTTCTACGGAAGAACCGATCAGGCTGGCTTTGATATGAGCGGGCGAGTTTCCTTCTGCATGAGTGTATGTTAGGGAATCCGGTACAATTTTCCTCAGGGTTCCGATCATGTCCTCTTTAACGGATGGGTCTGCGTTTTCATTTATGGTGACACCGGCTGTTGTGTGCGGGACATAGATAATACAGAAGCCACCTTTTATCCCAGAGGACTTGACAGCCTCTTTGATTATAGGAGTGATGTCGAGCAGTTCTTCTTTTCGACCTGTTTTTATTTTTATGGGATTCATCTTGAAAAGGGCACCTTATTTTAACACAAATCCGGTTTTAAAAAAAAATATTTTTATCCTTGACAATGAAGAGAAACAGATATACATTTGTATTACGGCTACAATATTTAGTGTTTTTTATGTCAGTTATACACAACATATGGCTGTTTTGGTGATTGAGCTTTTTTGGGATGGAAAGAAGCAAATATGAAAGGAGGCCTTGGTGAGTGGTTCTATTTCGAGGATAAAAAAAAGAGACGGTAAAATAACGGATTTTATTCAGGATAAGATTACCAATGCTGTACACAAAGCTATGGAATCTAAAGGCATTATTGATGAGAGTGTTGCTAAAAGCGTCTCTGATATCGTGATGTTTGTGCTTGAAGATAAATTCGGCGGTTACACGGTCCCGTCTGTAGAGCAGATACAGGATATCGTTGAGATGGTGTTGATGAAGCAGGGATATCACGAGGTTGCCAAGGCTTATATTCTCTATCGGGACAGGCATAAAGATATACGCGAAGCAAAGAAAATAGGAATAAACCTGGAGAGATTGATTAAAGATTATATAAATGATCACGACTGGAAAGTCAGGGAGAACAGTAATGAAGGGGACATGAGCTTCTCAGGGTTGAATGCCAGGATTTCTGGAGAAGTCTTAGCTAATTTTGCACTGAATCAGATTTATTCCGAAAACGTCAAAAGGGCGCATTTGGGAGGGGATCTGCATCTTCATGACCTCTCTTACCCCATAGTCGGATACTGTGCGGGCTGGTCAATGGAGAATTTATTAAGGGAAGGATTCGGGCATGTTGCGAATCAGGTCCACTCATTTCCGGCCAAACATATGGAGACAGCAACGCTTCATATGGTTAATTTTATAGGGACCATGCAGGGAGAATTCGCCGGAGCCCAGGCTTTCTCCAGTGTGGATACCTTTTTGGCTCCTTTTGTAAAAGAGGACAAACTTGATTATGAAGGCGTTAAACAGGATCTTCAAAAACTGATTTTTGGTCTGAATGTGCCGTCACGGTGGGGATGGCAGACGCCTTTCTCCAACCTCACTTTTGACTGGACAGTCCCGGAAGACATGAGGGACAAAAAAGTCATTGTGGGCGGTGAGGAAAAAGACTCGACCTACGGAGAATATCAAAAAGAGATGGATATGATCAACAAAGCGTTCCTTGAGCTTATGATGGAAGGAGATCAAAAGGGACGCGTGTTTACATTTCCTATCCCAACTTATAACTTGACTAAAGATTTTGAGTGGGATTCTCCGTCCGCAGACCTTTTGTTTAAAGTGACAGCTAAATACGGAATTCCTTATTTTCAAAACTATATCGGTACGAATATGGACCCCGGTGATATTCGGGCTATGTGCTGCAGATTAAATCTTGACCAGAGAGAATTACTGCAGAGGCCAGGAAATATGTGGGGGCCGGGTGATTCAACAGGTTCTATTGGTGTTGTGACTGTAAATCTCAATAGAATAGGGTATGAGTCGACTAGTGAAGATGAATTCTTCAGCCGGCTGAAACACATGATGGTTCTGGCGAAAGAATCTTTAGAGACGAAAAGAGAAATCGTCAACAAAACATTGGAAAGAGGTCTTCTTCCCTATACAAAAGTCTACCTGGGGCACTTTGACAATCATTTCTCGACCATAGGTGTGCTAGGAATGCATGAAGCATGCCTTAATTTTATGAACATGGGGATTCAAGAACCGGAAGCAAAAGATTTCACAAAACGCGTGCTTCTTTTTATGAGGGAAGTCCTTAGGGATTTTCAAGAGGAAACCGGAAATCTGTATAACCTGGAGGCGACTCCGGCGGAATCGACTTCCTACAGGTTGGCAAGGCTGGATAAGCAGAAGTATATGAATATCAAAACTTCAGGGACAGATAAACATCCTTTTTTAACCAATTCCACACAGCTTAATGTTGATGCCACAAGGGACATCTTTGATGCTGTAAATCACCAGAAGGACATACAGCGCTATTATACAGGAGGGACTATTTTCCATGCTTTTCTTCCCGAATCTGTGGATAAAGAAACCACAAAAAAGCTGGTAAGGAAGATCGCTGAAACCAAACTTCCCTATTTCAGTATCACACCCACCTTCAGCATATGTCAGAATCATGGGTATATCCCGGGCGAAAAGGGCCTTTGCCCTGAATGCGGGGAAGAGACCGAAGTTTATTCCAGAATCGTGGGCTACCTGAGGCCTGTTTCCACCTGGAATGACGGGAAGAAGCAGGAGTTTTCCGATAGAAAGACATTCCAGAAAGTAGGGTAGTGTGGAGTATCTCCTTTTTTCCTATCCGAATTGTCCGAAGTGTGAGTCCTTAAAAAAAGAGATTAAACAGACCCTGTTCCAAGGAAGCGAATACAACCTTGTTAATAAAGAGGGAAAGATGAAAATCAGGGATTATCTTAAGGTCATTAACCGGGATAAAAAGGGAGCGATAATCCTGCCGACGCTGCTTATGATAGATAAGGGGAATGTGGAAAAAGTGATAAACACCCCTCAGGAGCTTCAAAGTTGGCTGCAATCAGAGGATTAGAGAAGTTCGCTCCAAAGGATTTTCCGGGATATATTTCATCGACCATTTTTCTCGGAGGATGCAATTTTCGATGTCCTTTTTGTCAAAATCCTGACCTTGTTTTGAATCCCGGAAATCTGCCGGTCATGCCCCAGGAACTGTTCTTTGAGTTTATTGATTCAAGAAAGGATTGGCTGGAAGCTGTGTGTGTGACCGGAGGAGAACCACTGGTACATAAAGACATAATAAAACTGCTGAGTCTGATAAAAAAAGAGGGTCTTCGGATCAAACTTGATACGAATGGTTCTTTTCCTGAAAGATTAAGGGAAATCATGCAGAAAGGACTTATAGACAGTGCGGCCATGGATATAAAGGCTACTCTGGATAAATATTCACTAGCCTCGGGAATCGATGTTAATACAGAGGATATTAAAAAAAGCATTGATATCTTAAAGAGCTCGAACATTGAGTATATGTTCAGGACAACGGTTGTCCCCGGGCTGATCAACGAAAAAGATATTGAATTAATAGGCAAAATGCTTGAAGGCAGCCCTTTGTTTCAGCTCCAGCAGTTTTCTCCGGAAAATACCTTGGATGAGTCTTACGGAAAAATAAAACCCTATCCGAAGGAAGAAGTCAAAAAATTCGGAAGGATCGCTGAAAAGTATTTTGAAAAAGTAAATCTGGAGGGAGTTTAAAGGTGAAGTTAAAAGTAAAAAGGATACGTAGAGATGCGAAACTCCCATCCAGAGGGCACCGGGGGGATGCCGGACTTGATTTGTTTTCCTGTCAGGAATGCAGTCTGGAACCCTTTGAAAGCAAGCCGGTACCGACGGGAATCAAGGTTTCGATTCCAGAAGGGTATGCCGGTCTTATCTGGGATAAAAGCGGGATTTCTCTTCGATCTATCCATAGGCTGGCAGGTGTGATAGATTCCGGATACAGAGGTGAAGTAAAAGTGGTTCTGATAAATCTTGGAAAAGACACGTTTAAGATAGAGAAAGGAATGAAAATAGCCCAGATGCTCATCCAGCCTGTTGTAGACACAGATGTCATGGAAGTCGACAGTTTGGATGAGACCTCATCACGAGGCCAACGAGGATTTGGAAGCACTGGTAAATACTAGAGTTAGTAAAGGGAAGATCTGCTCCTAAACAGGGCGGTGACTGAGGCACCGGTGGGGAATATGCCTTTTGAATGCTGAGCTTACAGATATGTCAGGCCGATGAAGAATTTTTTAAAAGAAAGGATTTTTGTTATTCTATCCAGGCCGTCCGCTCCGGAAAATATAGGACTGGTCGCAAGAGGGATGAAGAATACAGGATTTGATCATTTGAGATTGGTGCTGGGTCACCCACTCAACAAAGATGCTTTTAGAACAGCTGTTCATTCTGAAGAGCTGTTAGAAAAGGCAGGTGTCTATTCCAGCCTGAAGGAGGCAACACAGGACATGAATGTTGTTTTTGCTGCGTCTTCAAGGCATAGAAAAAATTTTCCTTCCCTCACTTTTCATGATGCCGTTGAAAAGATAATGAGTTTTTCAGAAAATGCAAACATAGGCCTTGTTTTTGGAAGCGAAAGGACCGGGTTGGTCACAAAGGAGATGCGCTGTTCGAATTTTAGATTTTCTCTTCCTCAGGCAACAAAGCAACCCTCTTATAATCTTGCTTCAGCCGTACTCCTGACTTTATTCCAGCTATTTATAAGAGGGAGTTCCAAAGAAGATACAAAGAAGCTGTCCTCTCCGATTTCAAGGAAAGAACAGGAAGAGTGCATTCAATTGATCCTTAGGATACTCGCGGATAAAAAGTTTGTACACAGCGGCAACCGGGGTCATATCATTGACAGGATGTATGACCTGTTCGGCAGGCTGGAAATGACTCAAAAAGACAGAAGCCTTCTTCTGGCTGTCTTTTCAAAAGGAGTGGAGGAAAAAAGATAAAGGAGGAGTGATATGGATCGAAGAAAAAAGACTTATTTGGCTGTCGTTCTGTTTCTTGTTTTTTCTTTAACAGCAGGAACGATTATGAACAAAGCAGGGGCCATAGAGCCTGAAAAGAGCAGGATTGAAATAGAGATACTTTATGATAACTATATTTACACGGATGGGACAAAGGCTGATTGGGGTTTTTCTTGCCTTATAACAGGAACGGAAAAGACGATTCTTTTTGACACAGGAACAGACAGTCGGATTCTCTGGCACAACATCAAAGAGCTTGATGTTGATATGGATAAGGTTGAAGCTATTGTGATTTCCCATAATCACGGGGACCATACAGGAGGACTCTTTTCTGTTCTTGAGAGAACTGAAGGAGTACCGGTTTATATACCTTCTTCGTTTCCTGACAGTTTTGTCCGTTCGATTGAGGAAAAGGGCTCAAGGGCCATCAAGGTATCCGGTCCTATGGAAATATGCGAAAAGGTATTTTCAACCGGAGAAATGGGAACATCCATTATAGAACAGTCTCTGATCATAAGAACAGATAAAGGGTCCGTGTTGATCACAGGCTGCGCTCATCCCGGGATTGTAAATATCATCGAAAAAGCCAATGAAGTCCTTGATGAAAAAGTCACTTTTGCTCTGGGTGGTTTTCATCTTATGTCAAAGACAGAGAATCAGGTAAGGCAGATTATCGACAGGTTTCATGAACTGGGCGTCACTATGTGCGGGGCTACACACTGCACCGGAGATGAAGCCATAAGATTTTTTAAGGAGGACTATGGGGAGAATTACGTTCCCATGGGGGTTGGCCGGACCATTACGATAAAGTGACCATTGTGTCTCTTTCAGTACAGTATATGAATAAGATTGATAACCCAGTTGATGAGAAAGAGAGAACCAAGGATTATGAATCCTTTGTTTAAGATTTTTCCTGTTCGGATCAAAAGCCTGCTTTGATGAGCTACACATATGACAGTTGATCTGTAGACAATCTGAACAAGGATCGTAAAAAGAGTCAGTATTCCAAGTCTGTGAAAGGCGAAGCTGGTCTTGAACCGGCTGTGAGCGGCTGCCACAAGGGAGCGGGTTAGGCCGCATCCCGGGCAGGGAAGGCCGGTGAGGTTATGAAAGGTACAGATCTCAGGGAGAGGCAGCTGGCCCACCATCAAAGTGGGATTTTTTTGGGTTGGAGACTTGAGAGCAAGGGATCCGCCTGTAATAGACAAACAAACAAAAAGGACTATGAAGTGAGGAGTGTCAGCCGGTAGGTTTCTCAACTGAATGCATTTTTCACTTCAGGTTTTGTTAATACCACCAGGCACCATATCCCGACAGGAAGCCCTATTATGCAGCAGGGGCTTATGCAGGGGACCATTGCCAGAATGCTTGCGGCAAAGGCCAGGCCCCATTGTTTGAGCTCTTTCATTTTTAGTGAGGCAAAAATGATCAGCGCAGCCACTATAATCCCTATGAACGAGCTCCCTATGGCGAATGATCCCTGGAAAAATTCCTCAACGTTGAGAGGAAAATCGTCGGGCAGTTCAGAGTAAATCTCTGGTATGCTGAGGAAGCTCATTCCTATGATAAGAGATATCAGAGTCCCCAAGCATGAAAGCGCTCCTATGACCCCCGTTATTAGAAGTCCTATGGAAGGGGCGGCGACCCGGTCTTTTATATCTTTTGAAACCGATGTTGTCTCTTTCTTTTCATTCATGTCCTTCTCCTTTCGTATTTTTCATTGCTCAAGAAAAAAATGATTTTATCCCCGTTCTTTTCACCAATCAGCATAATGAGTACCAGATTGATAGTCAATAAAAAAGTGTCTTCCAGAGAGCACTTTTGTTCGTGAAGGTTGTGTTTGCATGTTCTTAGAAGCCGTGCTTGGAGTTTGAAAAATAGTATTTCAAAAGTTGACTAATGGGAGTAGAGGTGATATATAAAGTAAATATGGATGTCATGGGTTGATTTATTGTTATCCAGTTCAGAAGCAAAATGTGGAAGTTAAAGGCCTTTATTTTAAAGCATTTTGAGCTATCTATAGTTTTTCTTGTGTTTCTTGGAATTGTAGGGATAGCGCTTATCTTCCAATACAAGCTGGCCTTTCTTAACTTTTTTTTCCTGCCTGTCATCGTTTCAGGACATTTTCTCGGAAAGAAGCAGGGTGTGCTGACAGCCTTGTTTAGTGTTTTGGTGGTGGTTTGTTATCTTTTATTTACAGGGAAAATTTTACAGGCTGAGAATGTTTTATCACTTTATGAGTTTATCAATGTTTTGGCGTGGGGAAGTTTTTTACTTCTCACAGGAGCTATAGTGGGGACAGCATCAGAGCAGAGAGAAAATAGGCTAAAAAAACTGAAGACCGCATACATCGGGATATTGGAAATCATGTTTAAATACTTGGAATACGGAGATGAAGGAAAGCCTGCCTCTGTAAGGATATCTCATATGGCAGGCCGAATTGCCGCAACTGCCGGACTTGAGACCAGGGAAGTGGAAAACATCAAGTCAGCCGCTCTTCTGTCAGAATCCAGCGGCCTCCACAAAAGCCTTTCTTTCTTCTATGAAATCTCAGATTTTTGGTCCAGAGAAATGAAGATATCAGAATCTTCTCTTAGTGATAGAGAGAAAGTCATATTAGAATCAACCGCATCTCTTTTGGATGAAATCCAGCCCTTGCTTGAGGATTACTATCAACATTATGTTAACAATCCGGCTGACCTCGATAAAGACCTGAAGAATATCAATATGGGGGCAAGCATTATTGCCCTTGCAAATATATATGAGAAAATTTCACAAAAAGGCCCTCCTCTCATGGGTGTCACGGAATTCGGAAGTATCAACAGCATTAAAGCTCTGGGAGGAAGGACTTTTCCAGAACTCGCAGTCCAGGCCTTTGTGCTGGTGGTCTCAGGAACCAAAGGGACAGCGCTTTGATTCGGCCGTGTTTCCACGAGATACTTTTTTCCAATTCCATCAAAATGATTCTTGTGTATCCTTGACTATTATCCCGCCAGTCCGATAAAATCTTTGAGTGATAGTGAACGTGAAGGTTACAGAAGAGGTTATAGAGTCCAAGGGGAAAAGATTTTTGTTTTTTGTGGAAAAGTCCAAGGACGAGGAGGACTATGCCAAATATGAGCGCCTGCGCCGGGAGATCTGGGAGGACCCTCATGACAATCTGTCCTGTCCCCGAAACATGGCGAGCGAGAATTTTTTCAATGACGGAAGCAGCCTTTTTATTGGCATTTATGCTGGAGAGGAAAAAGGGATTATTCCGCGGGACACAGAACATTTTATAGGATTTGCCTATGGCTATGTTGGGGTGATAGACATAAATACAGCTTATAATGAAACCAGCAACCTTAATTTTTACTCCCAGTATGCGGCGGTTAAAAAGAACTACCGGAATTTAAAATTGGGGCTTTTCCTTAAACTGTATCAGAAGAAAATCGTCCAGGATTTGTTTCATATTGATTCCATAACATGCACGTTTGATCCTTTGACAGGAGTGAACGCATACAGAAATATCCATAAGCTGGGGATGGAGGTCATTGATTATAAGATATCTTTTTACAAAGGTTTTTCCGGGCTTTTAAACAGGTCCGATATTCCCTCTGACAGGTTTTCTGCTTTATGGAGATTAAGCAGGAAAAAAGAAAAAGCGGATTATGACCTGGATTCACTGCTGCAGACAAAAGAACTTGTTATCAGCTCAGCCGAAAAAAAGATAAGCGGAAAGAAAGGAGAAATCACGACACAAGTAAGTCATGAGATGGACCGTAGTGCGTTTAAATCTCTGAAGACATATGTTCTCATTGAGATCCCTTATGATTTTTACGGGATGATCCGGGAAACAGATGTATCCGAAGAAAAGATCAGACGTATTCCTCTGGATTGGAGAATAAGGACCAGGATGGCTTTCACAGAGCTCTTTAAAGCAGGATACAGGATTGTGGATTTCAGATGCAGGAAAACCAAAAGCAGGAACAGGAATTTTTATGTTTTATCGAACAAAGCATAAACACTTCAGACAGTTTGCATTGACAATGGACAAACACTCAGTTAAAAATAAAGGATTACACCTGGATGATGAACAAGCTGAGGTTGCTGCAGATGCGAGGCACAGGGTGCGAAGCTGTGGTCCTTCACCGCGAGTATCCTGTAACGAAGCAGATGCAGTAGGATCGGCTTGCCTGAAAGGTAAAAAAATGGCGATTAAAATGAAAATGAATGCAAACAAAATTTTCCTATTTGTCATTTTTGCAGAAAACATGTATATCCTTGAAAGCAAAACAAAAGGATGATCATCGCCATTTTTTTATGAACAGGTCAGGTTACATTATTAAAGGGAGATGCTATGTATGATAAAACAATGATTTTATTTTTGACATCATCTTTGGTTTTTCTGTTTTTATTCAACACATGCTCGAGTGAAAAAGAAGGGAACATTCAGGAGGCAGATGCAATGGAAATACACAAAAAAATCTTGACAGTTGACACACACTGCGATACTCCGATGATGATGGCAGAGGGCGAGTATGATATGGGAGAGCTGCATGTTGATGGGTTAGAAAGAAGAGGAAAGATCGACCTTCCACGCATGAAAAAAGGGGGGCTTGATGCGGAATTTTTCGCCGCTTTTGTAGGACAGGGAGAACGAACAGAACAGGGTTATAAAAAAGCAAAAGAAAGAGCGGACCTTCTTATAAAATCAGTTCATGATATGTGTGATAAATACCCTGAAATGGTCAGCTTTGCCACCACTCCTGATGATGCCTACAGGCTTGCAGAACAGGGAAAGATTGCGGCTTTTTTAGGTTTGGAAAACGGATATCCCATTGGAAAAGACCTGGCTCTTGTAGAGGAGTTTTATAACAAGGGAGTCCGTTATATCACATTGTGTCATTCCAGTGACAATGATATTTGTGATTCTTCCACGGACAGAAGAGAGCCAGAGGATAATGGTTTGAGCGAGTTCGGGAAAAAGGTGGTTGAAGAGTGCAACCGTCTCGGGATGATGATTGATGTCTCCCATGTTTCTGACCAGACATTTTTTGATGTCATCCAACACTCCCGGGCTCCGGTCATTGCTTCTCATTCCAGTGTCCGTTCCCTCTGTGACCATCCCCGAAATTTTTCGGATGAGATGCTGAAAGCCCTGGCTGAAAAAGGCGGTGTGATTCAGATTTGTTTTGTGTCAAGTTTCGTGAAGGAAGGAGAGTCCGATCCTGATAGGCAGAAGGCCATTGAAGAACTGGAGGAGAAGTACGGCGATTATTCAGAAATAAAGGATGAAGAGGTCAGGCAGAAAGTCAGAGAAGAATTTATGGAGATATATAAAAAATATCCCAGACCGAGCGCTTCCGTTGAAGACATGGTTGACCATATTGATTATGTGAAGGAGCTTATCGGAGTTGATTATATAGGAATAGGGACAGATTTTGACGGAGGCGGTAGCCTGGAGGGCTGTGACGATGTCAGTGAGATGCCTAAGGTAACCAGAGAGCTTTTAAAAAGGGGTTATACCGAAGAGGAGATAGAGAAAATCTGGGGTGGAAATTTAATGAGGGTTTTTAGAAAAATCATAGAATCCTCTGATTCTTCGAAATAAAGAGAGCCATACCGTTCGACTGCTGTTAAAAAGGACTTTAACCGAGGGTGCTTTATATATAATGAGTCTCCATGATTTGGTTTTTAAAGTGAAAAGAAAAAAGTTTTTGCTTCTGGGTCTGTTTCTGTTTCCATTTTTCCTGAGTCTTTCTTTCTTAGGGAGTGCGGATGTAAAGGACAACAAGAGTGATGAGTCCTGGATGGGTGTTTATATGGAGGGAGTCAAAATCGGTTATAGTCATTCCTACAGGGAGCCAGTTGAAAGAGGGAGCAGAAGATATTCAAAATTGCACAGTGAAACAAATTTGAGATTGAGCCGTTTAGGAGGAAATCCGATTGAGATAGCGACCGTGCAGGAGTCTCTGTATGATGATAAAGGGTATCCGGTTGAGATGGTCGTGATAACAAAGATGTCAGAACAGGAAACGGTGATCAGAGCAGGTATAAGTCCGGATTCCATTCTTTTTGAAATGGGTGGCAAGACAGTCAGAGAAATACCTAATGAAAAGCCCTTTTATCTTGAAGTGCCCCTTGAAGAGTGGATCAAAGAGAACAAATTTAAAAAGGGGGCTGTGTATGATTTTCATATACTCGACCCTGTTGCTTACTCCGTTTCAGAATGCCGCTTTGAGATCCTTGGTAAAGAAAACATACCTATTCTGGGGAAGGATTATGAGTTATGGCACACCCGCTCAGAGCTCACATCTCTCGTACCTGTAATCGCGGAAGAATGGATTAATGATCGGGGAGACATCTATAAATCTGAGGTTCGGACAGGCATTCTCAACACGGTCTCCCTGAAAATGTCTAAACAGGAGGCGCTGGAGAAGGGAGACAGAACCTATGATATTGCGTACTCAACGGTCATCAGGATTGATGAGGAGATAGAGAATCCTCAGCAGATCAAGAGCATGACCATGGAATTAAGCGGGCTGTCCGAAGAAAAGCTGGACAGCTTTCCCTGGGACAGTAGAAGTCAAAGGATAATGGAAAGAAAAGAGGATTCTTTTGTCATACAGACCGAGTCCGTGATTTTCAATGAAGAAAAAGCCATTCCCTTCCCTGTGAAAAGGGAAGAGCTGAAAGCCTCTCTCCAACCGACTTTGTTTTGTCAGTCGGATGACCCTGATATAAAAGCAATGGCTGAGAAGATTGTGGGAGAGGAAAAAAATTCATGGAAGGCGGCTGAGAAAATCGCTGCCTGGGTCAGAAGTGAGGTCACGCCCAATTATAACGTAGGCTTTGCTTCCGCAAAAGAGACACTAAAAAACAAGGAGGGAGATTGCAGTGAACACACGGTTCTTTTCACGGCTTTATGCCGGTCCGTAGGCATTCCGGCAAGAGCTGCTGTGGGGATCATGTGCGGCGGGAATTTTTTTGCGTACCATATGTGGCCTGAAGTCTATGCAGGAGAATGGATTGATTTGGATCCAAAATGGTTCCGTGTCGATCAAAGAAGTGGCTCCTCTTATACGGATGCCACTCATATTAAGTTCGGCAGAACGGAACTGGATGAAAATTTGTTCACGGAAATGGTGCTGTCTGCATCAGAAATAATCGGGAAACTCAGTATTCACATTATCAAATACAAATGAGTTTTCTGAGTAAGGAATTTTTACTATGAAAGCCTATCTGGATTGCTATCCTTGTTTTTTTGTTCAGACTCTGAATACGATGAGATTGATCACATCTGATGAGCAAGAGATATGGAAGGTGTTGAGAGCTGTCAGCTCCTTTCTTCCGGAATTGTCTTTTGATTCCACTCCCCCTGAAATAGGGCGTGAAATATACAGGATCATTTCTGATATGACAGGAGTGAAAGATCCTTATCGTGACATCAAAAAGCGCTGCACGAAGCAGGCACTGTCTCTCTATCCAAACATAAAGGAAAAAGTAAGAAAGGCTGAAAACAGTCTTTTGACTGCAGTCAAAGCAGCGGTGGCAGGAAATATCATTGACTTTGGAGCTCAGGCTGAGTTTGATATAAAGAAAGATTTGGACAGGATACTAAACCAGGATTTTGCTGTCAGTGACTTCGAGCGGTTCGCCCGGATGGTCAAAAAGTCAAGAAAGACCGTTTACCTGGCAGACAATGCCGGAGAGACGGTTTTTGACCGGATATTGATCGAGGAGATGGCTGTTCCTGTCATCTATGCTGTCAGGGATAAACCTGTTATTAACGATGCCGTGACAGAGGATGCCGTAGAGGCCGGGATAGACAAAGTAGCCCAGGTCATATCCTCGGGAAGTGACGCACCCGGAACCATAATGGATTACTGCAGGGATGATTTTATAGATATCTTTAAAAGCGCGGACCTCATCATAAGCAAAGGCCAGGGAAATTATGAGGCCCTTTCTGAAGTCCAGAGGCCGATTTTTTTCCTTTTAAAGTCAAAATGCCCTGTGATCGCAAAGGATATCGGTGTTCCGGAAGGAAGTATCATCCTTATGGGACAGAAAAAAAATACAGGGCATATGATATGAAATAGACACAAAGCAAGGAGGTATCCATGAGTGAAAATGATGTATTAAAGGAAAACGGTAAACAGGGGTATTCAAGAAGAGATTTTGTCAAGTATCTTTTAGCCGGTTCATCTGTTTCCATTGCTGGTTTATCCAAACTCAACGCGTCCATTTATCAAAGCATAACGGATTTAAATCAGAAGTATATTCAGGATGAAGCTCCGGACGGTGTTTACTGGGATGCGATAAGAGAAAAGTTCATGTTTCAGGATGGCCTGATCATGATGAACAACGGGACCGTGGGACCCATGCCAAAGACCGTGTTCAATACCCTGATGAAGACATTTAAGATCCAGGCGACTTCTCCCGTGCATACCTATTCCTATATTCCCAGGAAAAAAGAGGAAGTTCGATCCAGAATAGCGGAATTTATCAATGCGTCTGCCGATGAAGTGGCCGTAGTGCGGAATACAACAGAAGGAATGAATTTCGTGGCCAATGGCTTGGACCTCAAGCCGGGCGATGAAGTTCTCCTCTCTTCCATGGAGCATCCCGGGGGCACGCACCCATGGAAAATCAAGGAAGCGCGCTATGGCATCAAAGTCACGGAAGTGCCCATAGGCCTTCCTCCCAAAAGCGCAGATGAGTTTGTGGGCAGTTTCAAAAAGGCTATTACTCCAAAAACCAGGGTCATCAGTGTAAGCCATACGGTTTATATTTCCGGCCTTATTTCTCCCTTGAAAGAACTCTCAAAGATGGCTCATGAAAAAGGACTGCTCGTGGTTGCGGACAGCGCGCACGGCATGGGCATGCTGGATCTGGATATGAAAGAGCTGGGCGTTGATTTCTTTACCACGAGTCCCTATAAATGGCTGGGAGCTCCTACAGGCGTGGGCGTCTTTTACGTACGCAAAGAAGTCCAGGACCAGCTGTGGCCCACAATCACCACTTCAGGATGGGACCAGCCTACTGCCAGGAAATACGAGACTCTAGGCCAGCGTGCGGACGCGCTCATCATAGCCCTGGGAGAGGCCGTGAATTTCCAGAATTATATCGGCAGGGCACGGATCGAACAAAGGATCAAATCCCTGGCAGGATATTTCAAGCGGGAGTTGAAAAAAATACCGGGTGCAAAACTCCATACTTCAGAAGACCTGTATATAAGCGGAGGCCTGACTGCGTTTTCCATAAAAGGCGTGGAACCAAGGGATATCGTGGAATATGTGCGGCAGAAATACAACATCGTGATAAGGACCGTGGGAAGACCGGACAGAGGGACCTACGGATGCCGCGTGTCTACCCATTATTACATCAACCACAAAGAAATAGATCAGCTGTTGGAGGGGATTAAAAGAATAGCGGGACACACAGACTAAGCTGCTGACATTTTTTTCATTGGCCTTCTCCTTGATTTGATTCCGTGGATTAAAACATTGCTTTTTCTAGGATCTGTCAAGTGACTCTAGCTGGGAGTGCCTTTCATGGGCGGTCCGGCAGTTTTCAAGAAATATTTATTTATCCGAAGCGAGGCTTCTTACGGAAGGCACGAAGCGCTCCCATGCTTCTTGAAAAATCCCTTTTCTCAGGTCATACATGAAGTCCGGATGATACAGAGAGGAACAAAGCCTGAAGTATCCGTCAAATCCAAGAGTGAAGCTCGAAACCCCGGCGCCGCAGGAGAAGGGATAGTGGTGTGCTGTTTTTTTAAATTCCTCGCTTACCAGGCGTCCGCATTCTTTTTAAATTTATGTAGATTTCTGAAAATTCCTGCGCAGTAAAGGCTCTCCCCCGGTCAGAAGGCACCAAAGAGCCCCTCTGTGAGCCGCTTCGCGGGCAGTGTGTGTGGTCTCTTCTGCGGAAAGCTCCTTTTTAATGGCGTTTTTGTCTCCCGGAGGAAGGTTGATGTAACAGTGGCGGCAGTTAGAAGGGCACCTGGCCGTAAGTTCGATATCAAACGCATATAGATGCCTTTTTTTTTCCAACTTTTCCCACAGCTTGAATTCAGAAAGCCGGAGAGAAGAGGTGTAAGGCTTTGTCATTTATTTTTTTCTAGATATGATTTTTCTTTTAAGCAGTTCTTCTAAAAGGCCTGTTACATCTTTTCCTATTTCCCCGGGTTCGGCTTCATACTGTTCTGATAGTTCTGAGATGATGTCGTCGACCGATTTGTTTCCGTCCAGCTTTTCCCAGATCGCTCTGCCCGAGTCATTGAGGGTGAAGAGCTCGTCCTCCATATCTCCTATGCCTGCTGTGAGCGGGACGATGATGAGTTCACCCTCAATATCCCTTGCCACGATCTCATCCGAGGGGGCATAAATATCCTCTCTTTTCACTTTTTCTGACAATGTCTCCTCCTAAACACCTTTGTTATGATTTTATATTGTGCAGCCTTTTTTTCCAATCTTTTATTTCCCAGGCTTTTTCTCCTTTTTTTAGAAGGCTGATCTCCCGGGCTTCAAGATGAGCGGTTCTGCAGTAGTACTCCACCGGCGTATCAAGAGTGCCGTGCTCCATCCAGGACCGGGCCGGGCATTGTTCGCACAGGGAGCTGATAAAACACCGGGCACAGCGGTAAAGATAATCAGGACTCTGAGCTTTGTTTGTTTTCGATTTTCTTGTTTTTTTCTTTTTTTGTCAATGGCTGCTCTTGAATCCTGTTTTGAAGATAATGATACACTTGAAAAGGTCTCAGTTCAATACAAATCCCGCTTTTTTGTTTTTCCTGATGTGTATATAATGACAGATTAAAAATAGACCAAACCATGTTAAAAAAAATTATCACTCTTTACCGCAGCGCCTACACCGGATTTCCCCGGCAGGCCTGGGCCCTGTTTGCGGTTCAGCTGGTCAATTCATCGGGATTTATGGTGATTTTCTTTTTGAGTCTTTACCTGACGAGGAAGTTGGATTTTACCTTAGAACAGGCGGGACGCACCATAAGTATTTTCGGCATCGGTTCTCTGCTTGGTGCGTGGCTGGGAGGATGGCTTTCAGACCGTGTAGGGTCCACGAATGTTCAGAAACTCGGCCTGTTTTGTGCCGGGATTTTCTATATTTGGTTAGGCCTGCCTGAGACGCTATGGGCTGTTAATGTGATTATTTTTTTAGTAGCCGCTGCTTCTGGTATGCTCTACCCCGCAACCAGTGCTTCCATGGCCAGGCTTTGTCCTCCTGAGACCATAACCAGGGGATTTGCGCTCAACCGCCTGGCCAACAATATAGGGGTGACCATAGGACCGGCAGTGGGCGGATTTTTAGCTCTTCGCAACTACGGGCTTCTCTTCTGGTTTGATGGTTTGACCTGCCTGGCCGCTGTTCTGCTTTTTTCTCTTCTGTGGAGGAGGCCGGAACAGGAGCTCAGGGCTGAAGAAACAAAGCGTCAGGCAAGCGGCCGTTCTCCCTGGCGCGATATCCCTTTTTTGATACTGCTTCCCCTTATAGCCATCTGGGGAACTATTTTTCATCAGCTTTTTGCTACGTTTCCTCTTTATATGAGGGAGGTGTATGGTTTCCCTGAGAACCGGATAGGCCTCCTCGTCATGATCAACACTCTGCTCATTGTGACTTTGGAAATGCTTTTGATCCACTGGATCGGCAAGCGTTCCCTGGTTCGTATCATTGCCGCTGCTTTTTTGTTGACAGGAATCGGTTTTGCCCTGATGCCTCTCGGAAGGGGATTCGTTTATGCTGCGTTCACAGTGGCTGTCTGGACATTCGGAGAGATGCTCAGCATGCCGCTTTTGGGGGCGTTCATCGCACAAAGAGCCGGTTCAGGAAGCCAGGGCCGTTATATGGGGCTTTTTAGCTTTGCCTTTTCTGTTTCTATGATACTGGGACCGGCGCTTGGAACGTATGTGTATTCCCGTTTCGGACCGGATGTTCTCTGGTTTGGCTGTGGGATCATGGGTTTTTTGCTTTTTGTCGGGTTCAGAATAATGAGCCCCCTGTTTAAGGAAAGTCCTGTCTCAGTCTAGACATGAGGAAAAGAACAAGATTTAAAATTCAAATATTTTTTTTGACAGCTCCAAAATGCTTTGTTTCTTTTCGTCAATAGGCTTTATCCGGAACCTGTAGCTGTAGTATTTTTCCAGAAGCATGTATTCCGGATGAGGTCTGGCTCCCCAGGAATCGTCTCCCCCCACTCCCATCTGCTTGTAATCCAGGTTTAGGGAGGTCAGCTCACGCGGTTTGACATCACAGGTATGCCTGTTGACCTCTCTGGCATTTTCATTAAATCTGGATGTCTTTATTTCTGATTCAAAGTCCTCTGTCACATTGTGGTGTGCGCTGAAACTGAGCAGGGGCATGCCCACGACCAGAAGTCCGATTCCCTCCCTGTTGATGAGGGAAAGCCACCTTGTCTCGGTCCTGTTCCCGTTTTCCTGTGGGCGGATATAGGTAAAAGAGAGGTCTTTGACCATTTTTTCATAAAGCCCGACACTGGCTGCTGTTTTTCGGTCCCAGTAGTTTTCAAAAGGCCCTTTTCCAAACCATTTGATGTATTCGAACTCCCGGGGAAGCTGCAAATTCATGCCCAGTCTGGGAAGCTCGGGAAGGGAGGAATTGAGTTTTTCAAAATCAATCTCTATGATAATATCGCCGCTTCCTGTGACTGTGTATGCAGACGTGTAATGGGCTATGACCGTCTCCTTATTATCTTCTATATCAAACTGAAAGGTCAGCCTTACTTCCTTTTTTGAGAGTTCTTGTATTTGAGAATCCGTTATTTTTCTTCTTGTCACTGCTTCTTTCCACATACGGCAGCGGACGGGCATCCCATTTCCGAAATCGTTATCAGTGGGAGCTCTCCAAAAATTAGGAGTAAGGGGGTTTTTGATGAGCTCTTTTTCTTTGAAAACCATGGATTCCAAAGTGCCTGAATCCAGATTAAAACGCATTGTGAAGTCATCCCCGTGAATCACGGCTTCAGATTCACTGCGTTCCAAACGGATGTTTGCCCAGTTTTCCGGATTTTCAGGAGCGATTTTTTCATAATATGGCAGTTTGAACTGCTGTTGCGCTATGATATGACCTTTAGGGAGCAGGGAACGGGCATTTTTTTCTTTGAGATTCAGGTTGAGAAAATATTCGGAGCCTGGTTTTATCTGGCGAAGACTGTACTCCAGTTTGATTTCCTTGCTTTCCAGAGGAGGTATTTCAAGTTTATCCACGAAGCCTGAACTGATTTTCTCGCCGTCCTGCATAATGGTCCATTCCAGTTCAAATAAGGAGAGATCAGTGAAGCTGAACTTATTAGAGATAGATATCCGGCCCGAGTGCAGGTCAACGGGTTTTAACCCAACATACTGATAGACTTTTTTTACTTCGTGGAGAGCGGGGTGCGGTGTCCTGTCAGGATTGACAAGTCCGTTTATACAGAAATTTCCATCACTTGGGACACCCGGGGGGCCGAAGTCTCCTCCATAAGCCCAGAACTCTTCGTTGTTTTCGTTTTTCTTAACAAGCCCCTGGTCAACCCAGTCCCATATGAATCCGCCCTGAAGTATTTCATGGTTTTCAATCACATCCCAGTAATCCTGAAGGTTGCCATTGCTGTTTCCCATAGCATGAGAATACTCACAGAGGATAAGAGGCCTGTCTTCCCTGCTGCTTGTGTACTTTTGGAGGTGGCCTATCCTGGCATACATAGGACAATAGATATCCGAATGTCTTTGTTTTGCGTTTGTCTGGTGGCCTTCTCTTTCATACTGAACAGGCCGGGTATTATCTCTGCTCTTAATCCACTGGTAGTTGGCAAGCATGTTGTGTCCGTCTCCCGCTTCGTTACCTAAAGACCAGATGATTACTGAAGGATGGTTTTTATCCCGCTCTACCATTTTTTGAGCCCTGTCCAGATGAGCGGCTTTCCATTCAGGCTTGTCAGCCAGAGTAACATCTTTATGGTACCCCATTCCGTGTGATTCTATGTTGCTTTCATCAATGAGATACAATCCGTATTCGTCGCACAGCTTGTACCAGGCTACAGGCTGGGGATAATGGGATGTTCTGACAGCGTTTATATTTGATTTTTTCATCAGGCTTATATCTTTCAACATGGTTTCTCTGTCAACAACATGGCCTTTTCGCTCATGGTGTTCGTGAAGATTGACGCCCTTCAGATAAACCGGCACCCCATTGACATGAAGCTGTTTGTCTTTTATCTCAACGCGGCGGAAACCCACTTTACAACCAAGGGATTCTACCAAGTCACCGGGGCTGTTTTTTAAGCTGATGATAAGAGTATAAAGATGGGGGGTCTCAGCGCTCCATTTTTTTGGGTTCTCTGTTTCTTTTGTAAACATCACCATATTTTTCCCATTTTCTACGGTTATGGTTTCTGAGCCAGAGAGAATTTCTTTGTTTTGGTCTCTGAGAGAAAACCCGATCGTGTGCGGGGTTGCCTCCGTCAGGAGACTTTTGATTTCTATTTGTAGGGAGAGTTTTCCATCCTTGTAGTCATTGACAAGGCCTGCTTTAGCAAAAAAGTCTCTTATATGGACTTTGTTCCTGGCTAGGAGGTGAACATCTCTCTGGATACCGCTTAGTCTCCAGAAATCCTGGTCTTCCAAGTAGCTCCCATCACACCATCTGTATACTTCAATGGCGACAGAATTCCGGCCTTCCCTTATGTGCGGAGTTATGCGAAATTCTGCAGGCGTCTTGCTTCCCTCGTTGTATCCTGCTTTTTGGCCGTTTATCCAAACGTACATTGCGGAGCTTACAGCCCCGAAATGAATATAGATTTCTTTGTCTATCCATTCTTTAGGAAGCCTGAAATCACGTTTGTAGGAGCCGACCGGATTATAATTGTGGTGGATGTAGGGAGGATTCTTTTTAAAGGGGTAGCCTGCATTTATATAAATAGGGATACCGTATCCCTGCAGTTCCCAGTTGCTTGGAACCGGGATATCATCCCATTTGTTCGTATTAAAATCCGGTTCGAAAAAGTAATAGGGCCTGTCTCCGGGTTTTCTTGACCAGTGGAATTTCCACATTCCGTTTAAACTGAAATAAAAAGGAGAATCTTCTTTCCTGTCTGCAGCAGCCTGTTCGTTCTCAGCATAAGGAATAAAACTAGCCCTGGGAAGTTCCCGGTTTATTTGAAAAACCGCTGGATTTTCCCAGTCCCTTGGCTCTGTCTCCTTATAAGTTCTTTTTGCATATTTGTCCTCAGTTGTGCAGCTTGAGAACAAAGCCATCATTAACAATAAAATGACACTTGCAAAAATGGTTTTTTTCATTTGTTCCTCACATTAGAGATTTGATCTTAGTTATTCATAAGAAAAGAATGGTATTTATATTATTATTTTCTTTTCAAGGATATTCAAGATTTTTTCTAAGAAACAAGCCAATGTAAAATTAAGATATGACCTTTATTGACAACTTTCATCAGGCAGGCTGGTTCTTCAGCCCGCTGATTTTTCCCAGCGAGTAAAATCAGCTTATTCCTCGGCTCGCTCCCCTCTTCGAGGAACCGTGCCCGCTAGCCTCCGGATGACTTCAGAACCAGCCAGCCTGCCTGAAAGTCTAGAAAAAATAAGATTGTTACTTATCTAAAAGGAATAGCTTAATTCTTGTGAAATTCAGGTGTGGACGTGGCGACATTGAAGATTTAGCCTTCGGATGAGGCTTTTTGAGGGAATCCGGCAAAGCCGGGCTCCGAGTATGTCTGACCCACGAACGGGGGGAGTTACGCAGGAGCCGAGAAAAACGAA
>Ga0207752_1000077_pt1 | contig 39674 bp, 35 predicted proteins | sample Pon2CUnioCityCA_6_FD_187272 | JGI IMG/M metagenome (GOLD analysis project Ga0207752, IMG submission 187272) | Marine sediment microbial community from Union City, CA, USA - Pond 2C Sediment 2 (SPAdes) | ecosystem: Environmental > Aquatic > Marine > Intertidal zone > Salt pond sediment ... | reverse complement strand
AGCAACCTAAAAGAATTGAAACCCTTCACGGTAGGGCACAACCCTGTAGTCAAATCCCGAAACGAACCGCTGCAGCTCCTCGTTGAGAGCCTGCCAGGTTTCATTTTCCAGGAGATCGTCAATGGTCTCCCTATCACGGGAAACAAAACCGACGAGGCGATTGGGGAAGTCACCGTAGGCGGTGTGCCAGGCATCGCTCATGTCCAGTCCCAGGGCCTGTACCATGGGCACGTAGCGACCAAGCATGAAACGATAATACTCCTGCATCCGTTCCTCGCTGACATCGTAGCACAATAACAGCCTGTAACCGGCCGGTGATTCATCCATTATTCCCCGTCCTTCCCGGTCGCAACCTGTGCCAGGGGTATGGTAAAGGTAAAGGTGCTGCCATCGCCGGCATCGCTGACAAAATCAACGTCTCCGCCCTGGGCCTCGACCAGCTTCTTGACAATGGACAGCCCTAAGCCCCAGCCGGTCTGCTCGCGCACAAGGGCGTCATCGGCGCGGAAAAATTGGGTGAAGAGCCGGGCCTGATCTTCCTCGGAGATGCCGATACCGTTGTCTATGACGTCCACGCGAGCCAGGCCATTTTCGCGACGGACACGCACTTCAATCCGGCCCCTCTCCGGCGTGTACTTGTGAGCATTGCTGATCAGATTGGTCAAAACCTGGGTAACCCTGGTCCGATCGGCATGAACAGGTGGCAATTCCTCCGGCAGATCGAGGCTGAGGAGTTGCCGGCGCGCTTCGATGGATTCCTGCAGATCGCTGGCCACGTCCTCTACGGCCAACTGGAGGTCGAAATCGGTCAAATCAAATTTCATCCGGCCGCTTTCAATGCGATTGATGTCCGAGAGGTCACGGATGAGCACACCCATGCGATCGACGTTGCGTCTGACGGTCTCCAGGAATTGTTTCTGGTGATCGGTCAGGGGGCCGGCCATTTCACCCAGGAGGAGATCGGTATATCCGCGAATGGAGGTCATGGGAATCCGTAACTCGTGGGTAACGAGCGAAACAAACTCGCTTTTGGCCTTGTTGGCATCCTGCACCTCTTCATATAGGCGTGCATTCTCGATGGCGACGGCAGCGCGATCGGCCAACCGCTCGACGAAAGCGATGTCTTCCTGGCCGAAGGCGTTCCGCTGCGCGCTTTCCAGAGTAATCAGACCGGTGACAATGCCTTCACGCCGCACCGGCACTGCCAGCTGGGCGGCAGCAGCGGTCCCGTCGATGGTCTGCTTTTCGCTGACGTGGCGCGTGTGCACCGACTCCCCGGTGCTAATTACCTGGCGCAATATCGGATGGTGGAGGGGGACGGTGTGATGGACGGCCGACTCAGCCTGCCCCCGGTAGACGAGCAGGTGCAAGAAGCCGGAACCAGGCTCAGGGCTCCGCACAACGCCCCTCAAGGAGATATCCCGCTCGCGTTCAGCGTCCTGTTCCGCCGGACTGTTGTCTGGCCGAATAAGCCCGATTGAGCCGCCGTCAGCGCCGGTCAGCCTGATAGCCCAATCCAGCGCCAAACTCAACGCCCGGTTAAGGTCAAGGGATTTGTTAAGCTGCTGGTCAATCTGTTGGAAGAGAGACAACTCCTCCACCCGCCGGGCCAGAGCCTCGTCTGTCTGCCGGAAAAGGCGAGCATTCTCAAGGGCCATAGCTGCCTGGCTGGCGAAGGCTACCAGCAATTCCAGATCTTCGCGAGCGAAGACGCCTGCCTGGAGCCGATTGTCAACGTAGGTGGCACCGATAAGGTGACCACGGGCACGAAGCGGGGCGCACATGACGGAGCGGAGGCGGAACCCGATGACGCTCTTGTGGTTGGCGAAACGGTCGTCCTCCTGGGCGTTATCGGTGAGGACAGGCTCGCCGGTAGCCACCACCCGCCGGACGACGGTACGGCTAATCTCCATGGAACTCCCTTCAATCGTCTCCTGATCAACATTGCGAGCTGCTGCGGTCTCCAGTTCGCCAGTCACCTCATCAACGAGGACAAGGTAACCGCGCTCAGCATCCGTTAACTGGATGATGGCATCCATCACCAGGTTCAACAACTCGGACAAATCCAGAGTGGTGCTGAGACGCGCGCTCACCTCGTAGAGGGCGGCCAATCTATCTTGCTGGGTTGTTCCTGTCTGTTCACTGTTCATATAGGTTCCCAGGGCATTGGGTGATCGCTGCCGGATATCGTTGCGGGCAGAGCACTGTCAGGCAATGTTTCTCTGGTAATAATCGCAACACGCCTGCAAGGGACAGATATGACATTTCGGCGTTCGTGCCTGGCATATTTCCCGGCCGTGCTGGATCAGGTTTTTGTGAAATGGATAGTACTGGTCAGACGGGACAAGCGCCTCCAGATGTTCATGGGCTTTCGCCGCCGACACCTTGGGGCCGATGAGGCCGAGCCGCCCGGTAACCCGGTGGACGTGAGTGTCCACCGGAAAAGCCGGGCGACCAAAGGTAAAGAGCAAAATTATGGCCGCCGTCTTGGGGCCAACTCCCTTGATCTCAGTCAGCCAGGCTTTGGCTTCGTCGACGGGGAGGTCGGCCAAAAAATCCAGATTCAATTCACCACGCTCGCGCCGGATATAACGCAGCGCGTTCTGGATGCGGGGCGCCTTCTGGTTAGAAAGCCCGGCCGGGCGAATTGCCTCCCGGATCTCCTCCAGGGGCGCATCGATGACGGCCTCCCACTCAGGAAAGCGCCGGCGCAGGCGCTCAAAGGCCTGTTGCCGGTTGGCGCTGGAAGTCTGCTGCGAGAGAATGGTGTTCACCAGTTGAGAGACGGGCGGTTGCTGCCGTCGCCGTTCGGGCTCGCCATAAGTCTCTACTAACAAATCGTAGATCGCTTCATACTTGTCCGGCTGTAGCGTCGCTGCAGTCATACACCTATTTTAATACCGGACGGGCGGATCTGGCGAATCAGATGCTATCAGCGGATGCGACGACAGGCCAGTGATGGTGGGGGCATCAATTTTGGGCGCGCGCGTGGCGAGCGGCCACCCGCGTCTGCAACCCGGCAATGACTGCTTCCCCCGCCTCGGGGTCCAGCCCAAGTAGAGAAAAGAGATATGTGTCCAGAGCCCGCCGGCCGGGCCGGGCCACTTCTTCCGCCAGAGTGGGAACGAAGGGGTCCTGAGCCAGGGCGGTAAAGAGGGTGGCCAGCCGATCGGTCTGAGCCGGGGTCAGGTAGCGGGGATCGGGTACCAGTAAATTCTCCACCTCGTATCCGGCCAGCCAGAGGACGCCCTCGCCAAAGTTGACGCGCCCGTGCAATTCCATCTGGAGTGCAACCCAGGAGTTGTTGAGCAAAGCTGCGGCGACTGCTGGGGAAATACCCGGGGCAAGCTGGATCTGGTAGAGTTGCTGATCTACCAGCAGGTCCTCAGCCAGCACAGGCACCAGGTGACGTTCCCAGATCCCCTTGGGCATAACCAGGGGCGAGGGCTCCTGCCAGGGCAAGATATACCAGGGACGGCGACCGGCACAGGTACGACGGAGGTGAAGCCCCTCACGTTCACCCCAGGCGACATAGGCGGCTGCGGCTGTGCCTGCAATCTGGGCTGTGGGCGGGATGGCAAACACTTCCCGGGAAGAGGCCTGCTGTTTAATCCGGAGCTGACTGACCCCGCGCAGCGACTTGAGCAAGGGGCGGCGAAAGCGAGGCTCAATTTCCCATTCCTCGACGGTTTCCGGGTCGAGGTAGAAGAAGTGGTTGGCGCCGGTGGTGAAGCCCCGACGAACGGTGGCCCACGTCTTGAGAGGTACGAGCTTCTTTTCGACGGCCTGGGCACGCGTCCGGCGGTACACGGCCGGGGCGCGCCAAAGGAGGCCCCATTTGTCCCTGGCCCGCAGTTGTTGCTGGGCGACGACCCGGACCCGGGCCTCGGGGGTGGTGCGATCGCCTCCGGGCAAAAGCCGGGGAACCCAGCGCTCCAGATGGGCATAGCGGGCAACGACCGCTTCGGGGCGCGGAAGCAGATCGGCCAGGGGGCAGCGCAACTGAATGAAGCGCACCTGGTTGGCCTGGCGACCGGCCGGATCGCTGCACTTTTCGAGAATGACCAGAGACGTGTTGACGCTGGCCTCGCTGAACCACCGTTCACTTTCCGGTTCGATCAGGGCTACCAGGCGGAAATGGGCCAGCAGAAATTGCTTGAGCGCTTCGCCATAGGCGACGTCCAGCCAGTTGTTGGGGACGACGAAACCGAAGCGCCCACCTTCCCGCAGGAAACTGAGGCCATGGAGGAAGAAGTAGGTGTGGAGTCCGGCCCGGCCGCTGATGCGCTGCTGCCAGAGCCGTTCAGGCACGACCTCCTTTCGCGTCTGCTTCCCGGTTGGCCGGGGCGGGTCAAAGATCGTCAGTTGCTCCCCTGCTTCTGCCTGGAGGCGAGCAATCCACTCGGCGCGCGTATAAGGGGGATTGCCGACGAGAACATCGAAAGGATCGGCCGGTGGTGGGAGCGTGAAGAAGTTCTGATGACGGATGTGGGCCTGGGGCAGATTGCGGCGCGCAATCGCGACAGCCGCGGCGTCCAATTCCACTCCCCACAGCCTTTCCTGAGGAGCGCGCAGTTCGCCGGAAAACCAGCGCTGCCAGCCGGCTACCCGCTGTAGTAGCGCACCGTGACCGCAACTGGGATCGAGGACGCGTTCCTGAGGGCCCCGCAGACAGAAGGCAAGCAAGAGGTCGGCAACATCGGCGGGTGTATCAAACTGGCCAAAAGTCTGCTGTTTATCTGGCATGTCGGTACCTGTGGCTCCATTATACTGCACAAAGTTGTTATGAGCAGAGGAAGAGGCAGAACGGTGAGCATGATTGACCGGGTTGAGCAGGAATGCTATAGTGCCAAGCGACGATGGCTGCACTTTCCCGAACCAAGTTTCTTAAGACGCTGCCCGAACTGGTGGTGGCCTGCCTGCCGGAGCCGCTGCGGGGCATTAAGGTGCGCCAGCCCTACCGTTGGCTGGTCCAATTTCATTATGGTGAACCACGATTGCATTACGAAGTTTCGGCCGCCAAACACCGGCCGGGGTGGGAAATCGGTTTTCATTGTGAAGCCCGCGACAAGCGTCTTAACCGCTTTCTGCTAACCGGCTTCCGCCGCCACTTGTTTGAGATCAAGGACCGGCTGGGGCCGCAGATAGAAGCGGAGATGTGGGACAGGGGCTGGACGAAGATCTACGAGGTGTACCCAGACGGAGAGTTGACGGAAGCATACCAGGTGGCAGTCAGCCGGCGGCTGGCCGAGATTATCGTCTGCCTGCATCCTATCTACGTCGATTTGCGAAACGAGGTGGCGCGAGCATACCGCTGAGAGTGGGGATTGGGGATGAGGGATTGATGCCACTCTCCAAATAGGGCTCATTCTTCTAGCAGGATCCAGATGTTGTCGGCCCTTTCTTTCCTCGTTATAGTTGCGGTGTAGTCGTGGCACGATTGGGTGTCTTTATGGAAGATATAAGCACGATTGCACAATTGAAAGCATGGCTCCATGCACAGGAGATTGATTTCGAGGCCTGGGGTGCCAATGCTACCAAGTCGGTAGCCAACCTGTGGACGGAGATCAACACGGGCGAAGCACGATTGGAAGCGAATCCACCGCGGCGTCTGGTGGAAGTGGCGCGCGTGTTGATCCGGCGGGACGATCAGATTCTGATCGAGGTGGGCCAGGAATTTGTGAATGGGCAGACACGGCAACGGAACAGCCCGCCTTCAGAGAAGATGCGTCCCCACGAAACGTACGTCGCCGCTGCCAGGCGCTGCCTGACAGAAGAGTTGGGATTATCACCCGAAAGTATCACTGTTTTCAAGGAGCGGTACCGGCGAAAAGTTCGGGAGAAAGAGTCTGAGTCATATCCGGGCCTGGTGACACGCTATGTGATTCACGTTGTCGAAGCGACATCTCCCGCGCTTCCTGAAGGGCCATTTTGTACAAAAGAAGAAGCCAGTGGCCCGGGGGACCCGGTGAAGCGCCACCACTGGGAGTGGAAGCCAATCCGAAAGTGAGCGGGGACCGTCACGGATTCATCCGTTTAAGGGTTCGGGGATAGGGACTACTTTCGCGAATGTGGGCCAGGCCGCAAATCCAGGCCACGGTCCGTTCCAGACCGAGGCCAAACCCACTGTGCGGCACGCTGCCATAGCGACGAAGATCGATGTACCAATGGTAATGCTCCCGGGGGAGATCGTGGCGCTCAATGGCCTCGATTAATAACTCGGGATCGCTCATCCGCTCGCTCCCACCGATAATCTCCCCGTAGCCTTCGGGCGCCAACAGGTCGACACTCTTGCATACTTCGGGCCGGCCGGGCCAGGGCTCCATGTAAAAAGCTTTGACCTGGGTCGGATAACCGTAAACGAAGACCGGCTTATCGAATTGTTTGGTGAGCTCAGTCTCGTGGGGAGAGCCGAAATCTTCCCCCCACTCAATCTGCAGCAACTCCTTGAGCTCGGGATCGCCGGTTTCCTCACGGATGGCAGCAAGCCGCTCCAATGCTTCATCATAGCCGATGCGGGGGAAAGGGGGCGTTACCTTCTGGAGTAAAGTCGTGTCCCGTTCGAGCACGGCCAATTCATCCTGGCGTTCGGCCAGCACCCGCTTGACGATGTAGCTAAGGAACTGCTCCTCGATCTCCATCAGACAGTCCAGATCGCAGAAGGCAATTTCCGGTTCAACCATCCAGAACTCGGCCAGGTGGCGGCGGGTTTTGGATTTCTCGGCACGGAAGGTGGGGCCAAAACAGTAGACCTTGTTGAAGGCCATGATGTTCGCTTCGTTATAAAGCTGGCCGGTCTGGGCCAGATAAGCGGTGTCGTCGAAGTATTCTACTTCAAAGAGGGTGCTGGTTCCCTCAGCAGCGGAAGGGGTAATAATCGGCGTGTCGATGTTGATGTAGCCATGATCGTCAAGCCAATCGATGATGGCACGCTTGATGGTGGCGCGCACGCGCATCGCCGCCCATTGCTGGCTAGAGCGCAGCCACAAGTGGCGCTGGTCCATCAGGAATTCGACGCCGTGATCCTTGGGTGTAATCGGATATCCGTCAACTTCCTGTAAGACCTCTATTTCTTTCAGCCCGATTTCGAAGCCGCCGGGCACGCCGGGTGCGCGCTCGTCCTGGCGCACCGGACCGGTAACGATGAGCGAGGATTCCTGGCCAAGGCGCTTGATGGTCTCGAAGGTCTCTTCGTCCAGTTCAGGACCGAAAGCGACAACCTGGACAATGCCGGTGCCATCACGTACCTGTAAGAATTGGAGCTTGCCTTTGCCGGTGCTGTTGTACAGCCAGCCTTTAATGGTTACTTCTTCGCCTGCGTACTGGGCGATGTCTTCTATGAAGATTTCGGTTTCCATATTGTTTGTTCCCGATTGATTAGGTTTTTCGATGATACTTTCGTGGAAAGGGACAGCGAATGTCCCAGATGCCGAGCAGACAATGAACCACGAGCATTTATTCTAGCCGCGGGAGCAGAAGGGGACAAACCAGACCACACGCATGGATTAGAGGAGTGCCCGGCAGTTGGTCTAGAGATGGAAAAGGGAGCGCCGCAGCCCGGAGCGGCGCAGGTAAGCCATGTGATCGACCATGCGTGCGGGGCGAAAGCCGAAGGTGCGCAAAATGGAATCAACAGGAGCCACGTCGGGAATTGAAAAGCGATCCATGAAGAAAGGGGTTACCGGCGGGCGCCGCCACCAACCCATGGAGAGCCGGGCCAGGGGACGCACCAGACGCAAATCGAGTTTAAGGGGAATACGCTGCAGGTCGGCGGCCTCCAACACGAGCTGAACTAACTTGTGATAGTTGTAACGATCCTCGCCGGCGATGCGGATCGTCTCGCCACGGAGATCGTCACGATCGGGCAAGAGGGCGAGACAACGGGCAAGATCTTCTACCCAGAGAGGCTGGAACAGGGCCTCGCCCCGGCCGGGGAGCCAGGCGAAAGGCCAGCTGAAGGCGGCCAGGCCGGCGATGACGTTCAGGAAACGATCCTCAAGGCCGAAGAGGGTGGCGGAGCGTACAATGGTGTACGGAATGCCGCTGTGCCGCACAACCCGCTCTGCCTCTCCCTTGGCCCGCAAGAGGGGATAAAGAGAATTGGGGTCCGCCTGGAGCCGGCTGACCATGATCAGATGTTGAACAGCAGCGCGGCTGCTTTCCTCGACCAGACGGCGGGTGCCGTCGACATCCACGTGGCGCAAGATGCGCGGCCGGCCCCGGGCTTCAGCGCCGGCGAGGTGGTAGACGGTGGACACGCCGGCTAACTCTTCCCGCAGTTGCAACGGATCGTTCATGCGGCCAGTGTAAACGCGCACCGGCCGGCCATCCTCGGCCAGCGTGCGCATCAGGGAACGGCCGATAAAGCCGCTGGCGCCGGTTAGCAAAATCATCCTCTGTTCCTCGGCCCAATTATCTCATTCGTAGTATTGATCATTGCTCAGCTATTATAGCCTACACGCCTCACTCCCTCTATAATGAGCGCCATGCGCATCAGCCTGATCGGACCAACCTATCCTTATCGGGGCGGCATTGCCCACTACACCACCCTTCTGGCCAGACAGCTACGGCAGGATCCGGCCCACGAGCTACTCTTTATCTCGTTCACACGCCAGTATCCGGAGTGGCTCTACACCGGGCGGAGCGACCGGGATCCGAGCGAACACCCGTTGCAGACCGATGTGGAGTACCTGCTTAACCCCCTCAACCCAACGAGCTGGTGGCGCACGTTGCGTCGACTAAGAGCGTGGCAGCCGGAGCTGGTCATTTTGCCGTGGTGGGTGCCTTTCTGGGCACCGGTATGGGCTGTATTGGGCCGAGGCATAAAGCGCCTGCCCGGCCGGTCGCGGCTGTATTATATCTGCCACAATGTACTGCCCCATGAACAAGGAGGGCTAGGGAGACAGGTGTTGCCGGTCATAACCCGCTGGACACTGAGCCCGGCTGATGGATATCTGGTTCACTCGCAGCCAGATGGCCAGATTTTACAGGACCTGCTGCCTGCAGCCCGCTACCGGGTGACCCCACACCCAACCTATGCAGCCTTGAGCACCCAGATGGCCCGGGCGCTGCCGGTTTCGCTGCCGGAGGACCGGCCGTTGCTTCTGTTTGCGGGCTTCGTACGCCCTTACAAGGGTTTAGATATTCTGTTGGAGGCGCTACCGGCCGTCCTAAAGCAGCAAGCGGTACACCTGCTTGTAGCCGGCGAATTCTGGCAGGCAAGTGATTCCTATCGCCAGCAAATCCAGGAAATGGGTCTCGCGGACGCCGTAACGATTATTGACGATTACCTGCCCAACGAGGTCCTGGCCGCCTGTCTCGATCGGGCAGATGTGGTGGTATTGCCTTACAGGCATGCAACCCAGAGCGGCATCATCCAACTGGCGTTTGGACAGCGGAAACCGGTAATCACGACGGACGTGGGCGGCCTGAGCGAAACCGTTGAGAATGAGAAAACGGGATTGATCGTGCCGCCAGAAGACCCCTGCGCGCTGGCGGCTGCCATTAATCGCTTTTTGCAGGAAGGACTGGGACCTATGTTCCGCCAAAATATTGCGCGTGCCGAAGGCGAGTTTACCTGGGCGAGTCTGGTCGATTCCCTGCTGGCTCTGGATCAGGAATTGGAAAGCAGCAGATAAGGTGCAGATTAGGAGATTAAGGGAAAAAGGTGGGAAAGTAACCCTGGCTGTTAACATATTCGCTGATTGCTACAATCTCAGCAGAGTTTCGCCGTCTGACAGATCGGAGTGCAGGCAGCTGAGAGGGTTAGAGCCTTTCGCCAAATGAGTTTTTCCACCGCGGTCATCATACCCAGTTTGAATTCCCCCCTGATTGCAGAGGTAGTGGCTGCCGTCCAGGCGCAGGTGGGAATTGCAGCACAACCAGAGATTATAATTGTCGGCAAGGATGAGTCGAATCTCATCCCAACGGCAGAAGGCGTGCGCTTCATCGATAGTGGGGAGCCGGTGCTGGCAGCGACAGCGCGCAATCGGGGGGCGATAGCAACGGAAGCAGAGTTGCTTCTCTTTCTGGATAGCGACTGTCTGCCGGTGCCTCAGTGGCTGGCAGCCCATATTGAAGCGCACGAGGCAGGGCACCCCGTAGTGAGCGGCAGCGTGTTGCCGGTGGGAGACAATTACTGGCATCTGACCTACAATCTGACTCTGTTTCACGAGGTATTGCGACCAAATCCGGCCGGGCCCCGCGATTTCCTGGCAACATTGAACCTCTCGGTGGAGCGCAAGGTGCTGGCACAAGTGGGCCTGATGGACGAAAGGATCAACAGAGTGGAAGACGTGGATTGGACGACCCGCATGCGCCGCGCCGGCATCACACCATTTTTCTGGCCGGCGGCGGCCGTTCGCCACCAGCACAGTCGCACGGCAGCAGCACAAGTATGGCAGGATTGTGCGCTGTCAGGGTACCATATGCGCCAGTTGCGGTTAAAACACGACGATCTATTACGGGCGCCGGGTATCTTGCGCTATCCACGGCTGGTGTTGGCCCTCTCCCCGCTAATTGCCCTGGCTGCCACCGGCCGGATCTTGTGGAAACGTCCCTATATCCTGCGGCGCTTCTGGCGAACAATACCCGCACTTTATTGGACGAAGATAGCCTGGTGTTGGGGCGCGAGCCGTCAGGACGAGCCCAAATGAATGATTCACGCACATTGATTATCATCATCAATTGGCGGCAGCCGGACCTGACGGCGGCGTGTGTGGCGCAAACACGCAGGCTGCTTGCCCCCGGTGTAGAGATTCTGCTGATTGACAACGGTTCGGGTGACGGTTCCGCGGCACAACTGGCCGCCACCTTTCCCGAAATCCCGTTGCTCGCCCTGCCAGAGAATGGCGGATTCGCGGCCGGGGCGAATGCCGGCCTGCGGCGGGCGGTGGACGAGGGCTTTGATTACGCGCTGTTGTTGAATAATGACGCTTTTCCGGCCCCCGACATGCTTGAGCGCCTGCTGGCGGAAACGGCAGACGATATTGCCTTGCTTTCACCCAAGATCTTATACGATGATGCGCGCGACCGTGTCTGGTTTGCCGGCGGACGGCAACATCCGTATCTTCTGGAAATGCGCGATAGTGGCCTGGAACAGCCGGACGGACCGGCGTGGTCACAGACCCGGGACGTGGATTATTTGCTGGGAACCGGCTTGCTGGTGAACCTGGCGGCTGCCAGGAAGGTTGGCTGGCTGGACGAACGCTACTTTATGTATTATGAAGATCTCGACTGGTCGATTCGGCTGCGCCAGGCCGGTTACCGCCTACGGCTGGTGGCCGACGCGCACCTCTATCACCGGGTATCGTCAAGTAGCGGCGGTAGCGATTCGCCGCTACAACGGTATCATCTGGCCCGTAGCAGCATCCTCTTCTTCCGACGTCACGCCAGTTCAGGGTTGCCGCCGGCAATTGTCCTCTACCGGGCGGGCAGCGCGGTCAAAAAGATCGGCCAGTTTATTCTGAGTGGGAATGTGGCTACGGCCCGCGCTTATCTGAGAGGGTTGGTGGATGGCTGGCGGGAAAGCGCGCGTCTGGTCGCAGGAGCCAGCGGCACCGTAGAGCACATGAATAGCAATTGAGGAAGTGATGAAATCTTTTGACTTTGGCCGCGATCGGCAGCTGTCGATCTTGCCAGATTGGATCAGCAAACGAATTGAGGTCAACCGCTACGAGTCCTACCGGTTGCTGGAGCAGGCCCAGACGCAAATCCCGGAAGGGGCCTGGGTGCTGGATGCCGGTGCAGGAGAGGGACAATACAAGCACTATTTCGACCACACCCGTTACGTGGGAGTGGATCTGGCAGTAGGGGACAGCGGTTGGGATTACAGCCAGCTGGATCTGCTGGCAGATTTACGGGCTTTGCCCTTTGCCGATAACGACTTCGATGCGGCCGTCTGCATCCAGACGTTGGAACACGTCAACGAGCCGATGCAGGTGATTAATGAGATTGGAAGGGTGTTACGGCCGGGCGGGCGTTTTTATTTGTCAGCGCCGATGTCCTGGCACCAACATCAGAAGCCGCACGACTATTTTCGTTACACCTCTTTTGGTTTTCAACATATGTTGCAGAATAGTAGTTTACGGGTCCTGGAAATGCGACCAATGGGCGGATATTTCTGGTTTCTCTCCTTCAATCTACAATTGCTTCATTACTGGTTATTTCCCAAACCAGAGCACCTGCTATGGCAACTCGTGCAATTACCTTTCAAACTAGCCGTCCAGTTTGTCTTCTTTCTGGTTTTACCTCTGATCCTTTTTTACATGGATCGGCTGGACAAAGTGAAAGATCACACCATGGGCTGGGTTTGCATTGCCGAGAAAGTGGACAAGGATGACCACGCTACAACGGTTACTGAGTAACACCCTGCTGGCGTTTACCAGCAACATCATCGTCAGGGTCAGTAACAGCCTGCTCTTTATCTTCATCGGCCGGACACTCGGCCCCACAGAAGCAGGTGCTTTCAACCTGGGCATTACTTACTTCACGGTGGTTTTTGCCCTGTCGGCCTGGGGCTTGCATGAGTTGCTGGTCCGCGAGGTTGCGACCCGGCGCGACGAAAGTGGGCGCTACCTGGTCAATTACCTATTTCTGCGCCTTGGTCTGGCAGCCGGGGGCTATCTATTATTGATTGTGGCCCTGCGCGTACTACTTCCCTACTCCCAGGTGACAACGGCTATTATTCGCATTCTGGCCCTGGCGGTTTTCCCCGAAGCGATCTTCGCCATGGTCCAGGCTCTTTTCGAGGCCCACGAACGACTGCTGCCGCCGGCATTGGCGGCGACGGCCAATAGCGTTTTCAAGCTAGGTGGTGGCCTGTGGCTACTGATTCAAGGATATCCGGTACGGCAGATTGTATGGGTGGTGCCCATCGGTAGCGCTTTGAGCCTGCTGATCTTTCTTCCCTTTCTCTGGCGTTTGTTCGGGCCTCTGCCTAAAGGGAAGGGGCGCTGGCTTAACTGGTCTTTTAGCCTGGCGCAACTGAAGGAAACACCCAGCTTCTTAGTCATCCATCTCTTCTCGCTACTGGACTATCAGACGGATGCCTTTTTGATCTCGTTACTCCTTACCGAAACAGCGGTGGGCTGGTACGGGGCAGCACAGACGGTGTTATTGGGGTTCTGGATGATTCCGATGGCGGTGCGGGCTGCCCTCTACCCGCTGATGGCACGCTACCATCGTACCGATCGAGATAAGCTGGCCGTCCTCTACCGGAAGAGTAGCCAATACCTGGTATTGTTCGCCCTGCCGGTGGCAGCCGGCGTTTATTTGATTGCGCCGGGCCTCATCCAACTAATCTTCAAGGACTCATTTGATCCGGCGATCCCGGCGCTGCGCTGGTCGATCTGGGCAGTCGGCTTTGCCCTGCTCAATGTGCCTAATGCCCGCCTTATGCTGGTCTATAATAAACAGCGACAGGCAGCCTGGCTGACGGGGTTGAGTATGGTCGTCAATGTAAGCGCGAACCTGCTCCTTATTCCCCGGTATGAGATCGTGGGCGCGGCGATGGCCCGCACCTTTGCCTCCTTCATCTTTTTCGTGGCGCTCTACATCTATGTGCAGCGAAATCTCTTGCGGGCAAGCATTTTGCCGGGACTGATACGGCCGGTGCTGGCTACGGCCACGATGGTTCTCCTAGTCGAACCGGTGCGGGCGCTGGGTATGATTCCCGCCATCGCGACAGGCATTATCGTCTATGGTCTGGCGGGGGTCATCTTGCGGGTTATCCCGGCGGAAGATTGGCATTATTGGCGCACCTTGTATAAAAGCAGTGCGAAAGAAGTAGAAGTCGAAGAAGCAGAAGAAGTGATGGTGCATGAGTAAGCCAATTAGGGATCTCGCAAAGCGGATTGTGCCGAAGCCTTTGCTGATCAGCGGGTGGCAGGCATTTTGTCGCTTCCGGGCGAGGAAGGCACGAGCGGCATTTCAGCAGGCAGGCACGATGCCGGAGTATCTAGGTCAAGATGTGTTAGCGCGGCTGCAGCAGTACTATACGCCGGTCAAATGGGATTATCATTATGACGAGGAGAGCCTGCGCCGCCGTGGTCACCAGCGCGCGAAGCAGATGCTGGACCTGGTCAGGGAGGAGCAGGCGGACTTGCAGCATTTTCTCGATCTGGGCGCGTGGGACGGGATGAGCTGTGCGGCATTGCAGCATCTGGGGAAAAGGACGGCAGGCATCGACATCCGGGCGGAGGGGTTTGAGGAAGCAGCAGCGCGCAGCGGCGTTACCTTTCTGCAAATGGACGCTGCAGAGCTGGGTTTTGCAGAAAACAGCTTCGATTTCGCCTTCTCCTTTAACTCTTTCGAACATTTCCCGGATCCGGAAGCGGTGCTTCGCGAAGCGATTCGCGTCGTGCGACCGGGAGGATACATTTATCTTGACTTCGGACCATTGTACTGGTCGGAGAAGGGTGCCCACCAATTCCGGGCAATTAACGTGCCCTACAATCAATGCCTTTTCAGCAAGGAAACATTGGAAGCGTATGCAGACGCGGAAGGGCTGGAGTTAATGGGATTCTTCTGGATGAATCAGTGGTCGATTGAGCAGTACCGGGCGCTGTGGAAGAAGTATGAAGCGCAAGTGGAGCGTATCCTGTATTACGAAACGTATAATGCAGACCACGTCGACCTTATCGTCCGCTACCCTACCTGTTTTAAGAGTAAGAGTGACAACTTCGACGACTTTCTGGTCGCGTACATCGAAGTGCTCTTTCAAGTGAGTTGAGATATGCCCCAGTCGAAATCAAAGCACAAGTTAATCGTCATCGGCCTCGACGGCGCGCCGTACCCCTTGATTAAACAATGGACAGAAGAGGGGACCCTGCCGAATCTGGCCCAGTTGATCGAAAGGGGAAGCGCCGGCGTGCTGCGCTCCACCCTGCCGGTACACTCGCCGACGGCGTGGGCTTCCTTTATGACCGGCATGAATCCGGGCAAGCACGGGGTATTCGACTTCGTGCGGAGAGCCCCGGATAGTTACCAACTCCAGGTGATCCGGGCCGAGCAAATACGTGGGGCTTCTCTGTGGCGGCTGCTGAGCGAGGCAGGGCGGCGTGTCGGCGTAATGAACGTGCCGATGACCTACCCGCCGGAACCGGTTAACGGGTTCCTGGTCAGCGGTCTGGGAACACCAGATTACGTACCTTACAGCTATCCAGCGCACCTGAGTGACTCGCTGTCTGCGGCCGGCTATCGTGTCAACAACCGGTTCTTCTTTGATCCCAAACGCCAGGATGAATGGCTGGAAGATGTTTTTGCGGTCAGCGAACAACGGGGACAGATGGCGGTGCAGTTGCTCCAGCAGGAGGAGCCAGATTTCTTCATGGTGGTCTTTCGGAACACCGACGAGATCTGCCACTTCTTTTGGCATCACATGGATCAAAGCCATCCTCAACACGATCCAGCGGCGCCGGTGCGCTATCAAACGGCGATTCGCGATCTTTACGAGCTCGTGGACAAGTGGGTGGGCAGGATTGTGGAAGCGGCCGGGGAGGATAGCAACGTCGTCGTGATGTCCGATCATGGCGCCGGCCCGCTCTATCAGGATGTCTTCCTCAATGAGTGGTTGTGGCAAAACGGGTGGCTGCATCTGAAAGAAGAAAGCGGAGAGGGGCGCTGGCCGGGCAAAGTGGCCCAACGCTTCGGTCTGACGCGGAAGCGAATTTCTGACGCGTTGACTCGCTGGCACCTACACCGGGTTGAAGTGCTGATCAAGAAAGTGTTAGGAGAGCGAATTTACGTATTGCCCCGAGATGAACGGCCGGAGTTCATGAACGCGATTGACTGGTCAAAAACCAAGGCATACAGCTTCGGCTATTATGGCCAGATCTATATCAATCTGAAGGGAAGAGAGCCGCAGGGGATTGTGGAACCGGGCGAGCCGTATGCCGAACTGCGCGCGGAGATCGGCGATAGATTGAAAAAGCTTGTCTCGCCGGCCGATGGCAGGCCGATCGTGGATCAGATATATACGAGAGAAGAATTGTATCATGGACCCCAACTGGATAACGCCCCTGATTTGTTGACGATCATGCGCAACTTCAGTTACATTACGCGGAAGGGATACGAATTTGCCGAGGAACGGGGTACGCTTTTCCGGGATCCCTATACGAGGGAGACCGGCAGCCACCGCCTGGAAGGAACATTGATTGCCGCCGGCCCGGCCATAGGCATGAAGCAACGGCTGGCCGAACACGCGATTCAGGATCTGGCCCCTACCCTCCTGCAGCTTCTGCACGCGCCCATTCCCACATATATGGATGGGAAATTGATCGAAGAGCTTCTGGCACCATCTTTTGTCGCAAACTTCCCGCCTAAGTATGTGGAGTCGGAAATACCAGAAGCAGGGGTGGCAACCTGGGAGGGCGAACAGGAGGCTGAAGTTGCCGAACGCCTGAAAAAGCTGGGGTATCTGGGGTAATTAACCCGTAAATACTCCGAATGGATTATTGTTTCGAGCGCCTAGCCCCCCTATACTTGGAAGCAATGATCAAAAAAGTGTCAGTGAACGTTTTAAAGGAGATTCAGATGAAAAGATTTATAGTCATTCTTCTCAGCGTCATGGTGCTCGTTCTTGGCGTCAGCATGGTGGCCGCCCAGGAACTGCCGGGGAGCGGGTGGGAATCTGGCCAACAGATCCAGAACGTCGGCACCGCCGGGACCGATATTACGCTGACGGTCTATAACCAAGACGGCGTCAGCGCCGAGTGTGGTTCGAAGCCGGCAGATCCGGGCGAATCGGTAAACTTCCTCACCGATGAGTGTGCGGTTCCTGTTGGTTTCCAGGGTTCTGGTGTGGTCAGCGCCGGTTCCCCCATCGCCGCAATAGTGAACGTCAATAACCGCACCGTCGGTGCGGCAGCCGGCCAGTATCGTGGCACGGACGGCGATGACGTGGCAACGCAGATCGCTTTCCCGCTGGTCAAGAACCAGTTCGCGGGTCGTACCACTATTTATTATGTCCAGAATGCGAGCGGTGGACTCATCGATATTGATGCCACCTTCACGACTGGTACACTGGGCGGAGCTACGACGGACTACCCCGTAAGCTTCCAGGACGTACCGGCTAATGCGATGGTTATCATCGCTCCGGCTGATGCGAGCGTTCCTGCCAACCAGGTGGGCAGCCTCGTCGTCACAGGCACCGGCGCGCTGGCAGGCTCTGCACTCGAGTATGAAGATGGGGTTGCCGTTGCGGCCAACCTGCAAGCCTCGAAAGCTTTCACGCCCAGCGACTATGATTCGTCGGCTTACTGCCCGCTGGTCCGGAACGCCCATACTTCCCGCGACCAGACCACGGGTATCCAGGCGCAGAACGTGAGCGGCGCGGCGCAGACGATTACCGTCGATTACACCTTCAGCGTAGGTGGCGGTGCCGTGCAGACCGACAGTGTAACCAGCCCTGAGCTGGCCGACGGCGAATCGTTCACCTTCTTCGGCAAGGATGCCACGTACGGCCTACCGGCTGGCGCCCTGGGTTCGGCGATTGTCACGGGTGACAGCGACGGCGACATCGCCGTGGTCGTCAACGACCGTGGTTTTGCTCTGAGCCCGAGCCCGGTTACCACGTACGCGTGCTTCCCGGCCAGTAGTGCGACCGCAGAGATTACGGTTCCGCTGTACAAAGAATACTTCTTTGGCAACACCAGCGGTATCCAGGTACAGAATGTCTCTGGCTCCGACGTGACCGTGACCCTGGAGTACAATCCTGTAGGTGGCACGGCGGCAGAAGTTTCCCACACTGAGCCAATTCCGGCCGGTGGCAGCAAGACTTTCTTCGGTGTCTCCCAGGGCACAGCCCCGAGCGACATCGACGGTGCGGAACCCAGCCTGGTTAACACCTATGGCGGTGTGGTCATCACCTCTGACGGTGGCAACATCGTAGCCATTGCCAACGAAAGTAGCTTCGGCGGCTTTGGCACGACCGCCAGTGGCCAGGACACGAAGAACTACGAGGGTTTCAATAAGTAACCAGTAGCTTTTCTGCTGTTGAATATGTCCCGTGATGAGAAGTCACCCAGATGGGTGACTTCTCTTTCGTTGTTAACCAGGGAAGAGTAACCCGAATGAATTATCGAACCAGAAAACTATTGCTTTTGAGTACAATCCTGCTGTTGCTGGTGGCGTGCCAACAGGAAGAACCGACACCGCTGCCGGAAGCAACAACAACCAGCCAAGAAACGGCGGCGACAACAGCACCCCCGGCAACAGCCGTTCCGGCGGAAAGTGGATATCCGGAACCAGAAGCAGGCGCAGAAAATGCTGAAGGATACCCGGTAGCGCCCACGAGGCTCACGTCAATTGGGTACCCGCCAGCTTCGGCAACGGAAGTATCGGCCTATCCTTCAGCGGAGGAGGTTCGGGGTGGTCCTGCGGGCCCGCTCTTCGACCTGGAACCGTTGGAGGCGGGCGCGACGAGCGTGAGTGGCACCGCTCCCTATGATCTGGACCTGGCGGTGATGGATGTGACCTTGGGCGGTGGCGTGCTGGGAACAGGACAAAGTGACGCGGAAGGGAATTTCACAATCACGGTCCCCGCGCTGGTTGAAGGACACCGGATCGGGATTGCCATTCTTTCCAGCGACGAAAGTGCAAGCATGGAATCTTTGGCTACTGAGTATTTCCCTTACCGGGGCGATAATTTCATGAATATCCCCAACATCGGCGTGTTCTTTGATACGGCGCTGGTTGCTCCCTGAGTCGGCGCGCCCAACCAGGGGGGGATGCCTTAAGAGCCACTACTCGGGAGTCTGTCGAATTAATGTAAAAACCCGGTTTGGGCTAGGGTGATAGCGGCGTTGGCAAGGGTCGTCTGGTTCATGAAGGCAGAGCCGGGTTCTTCCGACAGGCTGCCAAAGATGGACCAGCAAAGGCTCAGGGGGAGTCTGAAAGAGAGTTGTCAAGCGCAAAGACAAATACCCCGTCGCGATTGTAGACGGCTTGCAGGCTGGGGTTATCCATCAGGTCAGCCGGATCGAAAAAGCCGCCGCGGGCACCGACGAAGATGTGGGTCACGCCTTCGTCTGCCAGCCAAAGGGCGGCAGCCGGATCGGACCAGTCTTCGACGGCCTGGGCTGCCTCGTTGAAGGCAGCTACCTCGTGCACCAGCTCGCCGCTGTAGATGTAATCGGCGGGAGGGGTGGTCGTCTGTCGCCCGGTGAGGGGAAGGAGCCAGGCACCACCATCGCTGCCGGCCCAGGTGGCGCCCAGCCACTGCCAACTATTGACGGCGATCAGGGCGTCGGGCGGCAGATTCTGGTCTACCCAGGAAATGGCGGGCAAATCAGCAGGCCGAGCCAGACGCGTTGCCGGGTTTAAGATGTCGATCTGCTGGCGCACTCCGTGGAGCAAAAGCAGGGCAAAGAGGGCACCCGTGAACGCGTAGGCGAGTGCCCCCCGGATGCCAAGCCGGCGCCACCACGCCTCCAGCACCGCCGCCACAACCCCGAGAATCAGGGCCAGCGGGAGAAAGAAAACAATGTAGACGCTGTTCAGGTTGATGAGCCAGATATTTGGGCTGTAATAGAGAAGAAGCAGCAGGCTGCCGCTCCAGCCGGCCAGGGCCAGAGCGAACAACGCCCACGGGCGGGCTCTGAGCGCGGGCCTGACGGCGATGAGGAGGGCAATGCCGGCCGCTACCAGGAATTCCCTTTCCCAGCCCACCGTCACATAGCCGAATGGGAAGTCATTATAAGTTGTATCGGCGCCGCCAAAGGCACCGGTTCCAGCGGGCAGGAGTTCCCAGAGACGTGGGCCGGCAAGGAGCAAAGCCAGGACGGTGGCAGCAGCTAATGCGCGCGTGCCTCGTCCCCGGCCGGCAACCAGCCAGGCGATGGCTGCAAACGGTAGATAGATAAGAAAGACGCGGACGTGGATCAATGCCAGCCCGGCAGCGAGCAGGGCCACCAGCCACCAGGGCGGGCGGGGGGAGCGGGCGGCCGCCACCAACCAGGTAAGGGCGAGCAGGATGGGGAGGAGAAGAACGCCGGCGAGTTGGGTGAGACGACCCCAGCTCACATAGTAAGCGGGAAAGAAGAAGGGCAGGGCGACAAGAAAGGCGGAAATGAGCGCGGCAACGCGGCGCCGGGTGACTAACCAGGCCGCGGCATAAACGGTCAGTGGGACCAGCGCGTTCAACAGCTGGCCCAGAATCAGGAGCAGGTTGGGCAGGGTCGTAGCACCAAGCAGAAGGAGCCCGGCCGAGAGGGTATGGAAGCCGAAGTGATAGGGGAAGCGGTCGACGGGCAGAAAAGGCCGGTAATCGCGCACAATCTGTCCCTCATCAACCATGATCCGGGTGATGAGGGCGTGGCGGGTGGAATCGACCCACGCCGGAAAGAGCAGATCGCGCACGGCCAGGAGGCGGACGGCGAAGGCCAGTAGCAGCAAGACAAGCAGAAGTAGGTGGGCGGGCGCTATCTTGAGGCCCGGCCGGGGCCGTCGACGCAGCCAGAGGGCAATTACGGCCAACCACCCGATAATGAGAGTGGCGGCCAGGGACCAGCCACGCCAACGGACCCCCACGAGCGTCAACCAGTACCAGAGCAAGGGCCAGACGGCAAGCCCCAGGGCCAGGGCCACTCCCCACCAGGTTGCCCCGTCCCGGCGGGAGCCGCCATCCCAATGGGAGGCAGCCAGCAGGAGCAGGAGCGCGCCAGGCATGAGCATTAGCAGCAGGGCAAGCAGTAGCCACCCTCCGTTGGGCCAAAGGCCGGCGAGGTGACTCAGAGCCGGAAGGGCCAGCAGCCGGTAGCGGGTGACGAAGCGCAGTTCGCGGGCAGTGTCGTCGGGGACGGCCAGCGTCCCGCCGTCATGCACATCGAGCGTGTAGCCCCAGAAGGAGAAGGCGTTATCTGTACTGCCGCTGAGGGAAAGGGCGTAGGTCCGTCCGGCAGAATCGGGTTGGGGGGAAAAACGTAAAAGTAAGGGTTGATTGTGCTCAAAGGTTGCAACCGGCCAGGTTTGAGCTGCGACGAGGTTGCCCCGGTCGTCATGGAGGCGCAAGGAGAGGGTACCGGCGCCGCCCTCATGCAGCCGGGCCAGGAGGAGTTCGACCTCGACAAGGCCATCATGGGCCGGGCGAAATGTCTGGACGAAGGAAGTGTCCGAGGGGAGAGGGGGGAGGGCAACGTCGATGCGCGTCTGCTCGACGTCGACGGCGGTGATGGGTGCCGGCCAGCCACGGATCCCGGAGGCGACCAGCACGAGCAGCAGCCCCACCAGGAAAGCGACAAGTTGCCACCAGAACGGCCGCGGCCAGTGACGCGACTGTAGATTCCTTAATCTCTGTGAAAAGGTCACGTTGTCCATTCATTATCCGTTTGCCGTGCCAATGATAACAGATACAATGATATGTGGCATTGCCGTGGGCAATGCTTTTTTTGGGCCTGAGGGCGAAGATAAAAATCTATCATAATATATTTGTCGCGGACTGATATTGAAAAGGAGAAATAGATGCAACAGATAGAAACAAAATTGATCGCGCCTTATGGTGGCGAGCTGGTTGACCTGATGCTGCGGGCCGGCGAAGTAGAAGCATGGCAGGAGCGTGCTAACCAGCTTCCTTCGATCCAGCTTTCACAACGAGAGGTATGCGATCTGGAGTTGCTGGCGGTGGGCGCCTTTTCGCCACTGGATCGTTTCATGGGGGAGGCCGATTACCAGAGCGTGCTGGACAATATGCGCCTGGAGAACGGCCATCTCTTTCCCATTCCCATTACGCTATCGGTCAACGCGGAAGATAACGTCGAGCTCGGCCAGGAGATTGGCCTGCGGGATGAAAAGAACGAGTTGCTGGCGGTAATGACGGTTGAAGAGATGTATGCGTGGGATCTGGAAGAAGCGGCGAAGAAGGTGTTTGGCAAATACGATGTCCGCCACCCATTGATCTCGGAAATGCACCGCTGGGGGGAGTTGAATATTTCGGGACCGCTGCGCGTCATCCAGCCGCCGAGTCATTATGATTTCCAGGAGCTACGCCTGACGCCACGGCAGACGCGGAAGCAGTTGGAAACGTTTGGGCACGGAAATGTAGTTGCCTTCCAGACGCGCAATCCACTGCACCGGGTTCACGAGGAGTTGACCAAGCGAGCTGCCAAGGAAGTAGACGGGACCCTGCTGCTGCACCCGGTGGTGGGGATGACGAAACCGGGTGATGTGGACCATTATACGCGGGTGCGCACCTACAAGGCGCTGGCCAGCCGTTATTATGATCCGGACCGGATCCTGGTCTCGCTGCTGCCGCTGGCGATGCGCATGGCCGGGCCCCGGGAAGCGCTGTGGCACGCGCTGATCCGGCGGAATTACGGCGCCAATCATTTGATCGTCGGCCGTGATCATGCCGGCCCGGGAGATGATTCAGAAGGGAATCCTTTCTACGGGCCATATGATGCCCAGCAATTGGTGGAAGCGCATGGCGAAGAGCTCGGGGTGAAGGTGGTGCCGTTCCGCATGCTGGTTTACCTGCCGGATGAAGAACGGTATGAAGAAGTGACCAAGGTGCCAGAAAACGCGAACACGGCGTCGATTTCGGGCACACAGGTACGAGAAGATTACCTGCAAAACGGCAGGCCCCTGCCCCAATGGTTCACCCGACCGGAGGTTGCCGAAATACTGGCCGAGACCCACCCACCCCGGCACAAGCAGGGCGTGTGCGTATGGTTCACCGGCCTGACCAACGCGGGCAAGTCGACGACCGCCTCGATTCTGACCACCCTGCTACAAGAGCATGGGCGCCAGGTTACCATCCTGGACGGAGACGTGGTCCGCACCCACTTCTCAGAAGAACTGGGCTTCAGCAAGGAAGACCGGGACGCCAACGTGCGCCGGATGGGTTACGTGGCCTCGGAGATCGTACGCCACGGTGGCGTGGCCATCTGTGCTGCGGTCAGTCCCTACCGCTCCACCCGGAACGAGGTACGGAACATGGTAGGCCAGGAACATTACGTGGAGGTATTTGTCGATACGCCGCTGGAAGTGTGTGAGGCACGCGATACGAAGGGCCTATTCGCCCGCGCGCGCCGGGGCGAGATCAGCGGTTTCACCGGCGTGGACGACCCCTATGAACCGCCACTGCATCCGGAGATGAAGCTGGACACGATCCATTACACGGCCGAAGAGAACGCCCGGCGGATCGTCGATTATCTTAGCCGCTGCGGGTTTGTACGGCCGGATAATATCGAACTGAACGCCAATTAAGTGAGGAGATAGGAAAAGCCAGCACGACAGGGTGCAGGCAGTAAACGAAAGATGATAAGCAAAAATAGTGAACAACCTGGATTTGTTGTGTGGATGACGGGCCTTTCCGGCGCCGGTAAGACGACGATTGCCCTGATTCTGGTAGAAGAATTGAAGAAGCGTGGCCTGAAGGTCGAACGGCTGGACGGCGATGTGGTGCGCCAGAGCCTGACCCGCGACCTGGGTTTCACCAAGGAAGATCGGGACAAGAATATCGAACGGGTGACCTTTGTCGCCAAGTTGCTCTCGCGCAACGGGGTAGCGACCGTCTGTTCTTTCATCTCCCCTTACCAGGCAGTAAGGGACCATGTGCGTGCCGAAACAACTAACTTCATGGAAGTGTTCGTGGATGCTCCCCTGGAAGTTGTGATCGACCGGGACGTGAAGGGATTGTACAAGCAAGCGATGGCGGGCGAGATTGAAAATTTCACCGGCATTTCGGATCCTTTTGAAGCACCGGAAAGCCCGGACATTCATATCCGCACGGACCAGCAGACACCGGAAGAGAGCGCCCAGGAGATTATCAGGCACCTGGAAGCGGCAGGATTGGTGTCGCAGAAGGTGGCAGGATAGGGATTGGAGACCCGAGATTGGAGATTGGCTGAGGCTCCAAGTCTCAAATCTCCAATCACCAATCTACATGAGAGTCAGAGATGCATTACGGTGGGGCCGGCAGCAACTGGGAACAGCGCCGACAACGGCAGGGGATGTGCGCCTGTTGTTGCAGCATGTCCTGGCGGTGGAACGCGCTTATCTGATTGCCCATGACGACGAGAAATTGAGTGGGGAACAGGAAGCACGTTTCCGGCAACTGCTGGCCCGTGCCGGCGCGGGAGAACCAGTCCCGCACCTGGTTGGGGAATCTCCTTTTTTCGGCCTTGATTTTGTGGTTACGCCAGACGTACTGATTCCCCGGCCGGAAACAGAGCTGCTGGTGGAAGCTGCGCTGACGTGGGCGCGGAACGCTAACGTTTTGCGCGTTGTCGACGTGGGAACGGGCAGTGGCTGTATTGCGGTAACGATGGCCCGGCACCTGCCCGTGGCTGAAATTGCCGCCGTCGACCGCTCGGAACAGGCGCTGGCTGTGGCCCGGCAGAATGCAGAGCGGCACGGGGTATCGGGCCGGGTCACTTTCTACCAGGGTTCGTTGGTAGAACCGGTACCGTTCGCCCCGGAGCTGATTGTGGCCAACCTCCCCTACATCAGCGACGAGGAGTGGACGACCCTGGACGATGGAGTAAAATCATACGAACCGGCCGGGGCATTGCGGGGCGGACCGGATGGCCTGGTTGTTATCCAGGCACTGCTGGAAGAGGCAGCGGCAAAAGTCACACCGGCCGGCGCCCTCTTCCTGGAGATCGGCTGGCGCCAGGGTGAGGCAGCCAGCGCCCTGGCCCGCTCAATCTTCCCAGACGCCCGCGTGCGCGTTCGCCCGGATTATGCCGGCCACGACAGAATCCTGATGATCGAAACGTGATGAAAACTGTTCATTTGCAGGCAACAGAAGCAGGTGCCATTGACCAGACAGCCGCATTCCTGCGCGCCGGCAAGCTGGTCGTCTTCCCGACAGACACGGTTTATGGCATCGGCGCAGCAGCATTTGGCAAAGAAGCGATTGCCGCACTCTACCGGGCGAAGGAACGACCCATGAGCAAGGGGATTCCTTTGTTGCTGGCAGACGAAGCGGACGTGGAAGGAGTGGCCGGTGCCATCCCGGCGGTGGCCCGCCAACTGGCGGCCCATTTCTGGCCGGGTCCCCTGACTTTGATTTTGCCCGGCCGGCCTGAATTGCCCGATAACGTCTCTCCGAACGAGAATGTAGCCGTCCGCATTCCGGATCATAGCGTGGCCCGGGCGCTGATCCGGGCAGCGGGAGGGGCCGTGGCGGCGAGCAGCGCCAACCGGACGGGGGAAGCACCGGCCAGCGATGCCCTGACGGCGCTGGCGACGTTTGACGGTATTGTTGCCGCGGTGTTAGACGATGGGCCGGCAGTCCACGGGGAGCCATCGACGATTGTGGATTGCACCACCGATCCGCCGACAATGGTGCGCGCCGGCGCGCTTTCGCCGGAGGCGTTGGGTGTGCAACTGGCAGCAGAGAAAGACGGATGAGCGGTATTTTTGCGCCGGCAGCGCTGGCGGTATTGGGTTTTATTGCTGCTTTTATTGCGTACCGGGATATCCGGCGGGGGGGGGCGCGTTTCTATACCCTGGAAAGGGAAGCGATTCTGCGCCGGGCGAGCTTTACCCTGATGGCCAGTGTGCTTCTTTTCCTGGGGGCGATCGGCCTGCTGGTCTACGAACGACAGCAGCAGGAGGAGGAGATCGCGGTCCAGGCCGGCGAGGAGATAGAAGGCGTACCAACGCCCACGGCAACGCTGTCGACCCTGCCGCCCACGGCCACGGCGACGGCGACGCCGGACCCGGACCTGCCTACCCCGACGGCCACGCCTGTCGTCTGCCGGGCGGTGGTCGAAGGGACAGGGGCGAGCGGATTAAATCTCCGGGATGAGCCGGGCGGGGCCGAGTTGCAGGTGATCCAGGAAGGAGAGATTGTGTCGCTGATCACGGAGGAGACGCCGGTGCAACAGGGCAACATCACGTGGGTTATGGTGCGCACCGCGCTCACGCGGACAGAAGGGTGGGTGGCACGAGATTTCTTGCTGATTGAAGACGAGCAATGTCTTGAGCTGCTACAGTAAGAGGGGGCAGCAATGGAGATCGCGATCGATGCCAGCCGGGCGGCGAGCGCGCGGCGCACGGGCACCGAAGGGTACGCTTACCACCTGATTCGCGCCCTGCTGCCACTGCTGGTGGAAGCGGAGCACCGTGCGATACTATATTTTAACGAGGCACCGGCCGGCGGGCTCTTCCAAGCCGGGCCTAAGGTACGCCTCGCCCCCATTCCCTTTCCCCGTCTCTGGACGCATCTACGGCTGGCCTGGGCCTTGCGCCAGGAGAGGGTCGATCTCTTTTTCACACCGGCCCACGTCGTGCCGTTCCCTTATTTCGGCCGGGCCGTGGCGACCGTGCACGACCTGGGCTATCGCATCTTTCCGGAGGCCCATCCGCGCGAGCAACGCTTATACCTCGAGTGGAGTACGCGCCACAATGCCCAGCGCAGCCGGCGGGTGCTGGCCGATTCGCAGGCGACGAAGGAAGATTTGATGCGCTTCTACGGCATTCCGGCGGAGAAGATCCGGGTTGTTTATCCCGGCGTGGACCCGGCGCTGGCCCCGGTCAGGGACAAAGATAAGCTGGCGGCCGTGCGCGCCAAATATGACCTGCCACGATCCTATCTCCTTTACCTAGGGACCCTGCAGCCACGCAAGAACCTGGTGCGCCTGGTGGAGGCTTATGCTAAGAGCGGAGTCGCCCCCCATCTGGTCCTCGCGGGCAAGGCCGGCTGGCTGTCGGAACCCATTCTGAATACTATCGCCAGTCTCCAATCTCCGATCTCTGACAAAATTCACCTCCCCGGCTTTATCGCGGGCGAAGACAAGGCTGCCCTCCTCTCGGGAGCCACCGCGCTGCTCTACCCTTCATTGTATGAGGGGTTTGGCTTCCCGGTGCTGGAGGCGCAGGCCTGCGGCACACCGGTGCTGACGGCAAAGAACAGCTCGCTGCCGGAGGTAGCAGGGGCGGCAGCGCTGTTGGTGGCGGCAACGGATACGGGGGAAATCGCGGCGGGCATCAGGCGCATCGTCCGGGATGAGGCGCTACGAGCCGAACTGGTGATGCTGGGGAAGGAAAATGTGGCGCGGTTTTCATGGGAGAAGGCGGCGGGGGAGACGCTCGCGGTGTTTGAAGAGGTGCTGGAGTGAGGACAAGAGAGTGGAGAAGGTGATCAAGATGATCAAGGCGATCATGATCCACACTTTTTGGTACGAGATTGACCGGTCGAGAGGGATGCGTCAGGGTTCCAGAGAGACAGCCAACGGTAGTGTAGCAGAAAAGAGCGGCGGCAATATGTGAAGAATACGTGAAAATCGCAAATCAGGGCGAAGGTTCGTCAGGGGAGGACAAGTAAGGTATGATGTTGCGGGACACCGGTCGAATTCGCGTTCTATGAGAAAGAGATGGGAGCCCTGATCGTATGGCTAATTCCCAATCCCCAATTCCGAATCTGACGTCTCCCCTGGACAAGATGCCATCATGTCCTACAGTGGAGATCCTGGGGGTGCCGGTGCACGCGGTGACGATGACGGAGACGCTGGCTTGGGTGCGGCGGTTTATGCGGGAAGAGGGGGTGCACCAGATTGCGACGGTGAATCCGGAGTTTGTGATGAAGGCACAGACGGATGAACGGTTTATGCAGGTGCTGCGCGAGGCAGATTTGTGCCTGCCGGATGGGGTGGGATTGTTATATGCGGCGCGCTACCAGGGGGAACGGCTACCGGAGCGGGTGCCGGGATCGGAGCTGGTTTACTACCTGGCGGAGCTGGCGGCGCGGGAAGGGTGGCGGTTGTATTTGCTGGGGGCGGCACCGGGGGTGGCGGAGGCGGCGGCGGAGATTTTGCGGGAAAGGTACCCAAGGTTGGTGATCGCGGGGACGTACGCGGGATCGCCGGATCCGGGGGAGAACGAGGGGATCGTGGCGCGAATTAACGAGAGTGAGGCCGAGATGTTGTACGTGGCTTACGGGGCGCCCCGGCAGGATAAATGGATTGCGCGGAATAAGGAGACGCTGGCGACGGTCCGGGTGGCGGTAGGGGTAGGCGGGTCGCTGGATTTTATTACCGGCCGGGCGGTACGCGCGCCGCGCTGGGTACAGACGGTGGGGTTGGAGTGGTTGCACCGGTTACTGCACGAACCGTGGCGCTGGCGGCGGATGCTGGCACTGCCGAGGTTCGCGCTGCGCGTGATTTTCAGGGGGCGCTGATGGCAACCGGTCGTCGCTCAGTAGTGATCTGAGTGATCTTTCCGGTCCGGTTGCGGCGGATTTGAGCGGTGGTTAGCGTGCGGGGGCTTTGGCTTGCCTGTGAGGGACTCCGTTCTTACAATTCGCTGATTGATTAAAGGCGTAAAGAAAGGTGGCAGATGCAAGATAACGATCATGGTAGAGTAGGGGGCCGTCCCTTCAAGGTGGGGTTGCTGCTGATTATCCTGGTACCGTTGCTGGGGTATGGCGTTTACGTGGGAGCAACAGTATATGGGCGGACGCGACCGTTGCCACAGCAGGTGCCGGGAACCACGGCGCTGACGTACGAGGAAGTGGCGATAGACAGTTGTGACAACACGGTACTGGCCGGCTGGTATGGCGCGGGGCGAAACGGGGCAGGTATTATCCTGCTTCACGATGAAGGGGAGACTCGAAGTGAAGTGGTGGAGGAAGCTGCAGTGCTGGCGGAAGCGGGCTACAGCGTACTACTCTTTGACCGGCGCGGGCATGGGGAAAGCGGCCGGGTGCTGCGTGCCGGCGGCTGGGATGACCTGGGCGACGTATATAATGCATGGGATTGGCTGGCTGCCCGGCCGGAAGTGGAGGAGGAGCGGATCGGCGTGTATGGTAGCGGCGTGGGCGGGCAGATCGCGCTGCGCGCGGCGGCGTTCTCCCGCCGCATTTACGCCGTGGCAGCAAAGGACCCGGCGGTGGCGGCGAGCGGCGACCAACCGGAGAAATGGAGTGAGTGGCTGATTTTCCGGGGAATGTCCTGGCGAACCGGCATTCCAGAACCGTTTGCGGTGGTGGACGTCATCCAGGATATCGCGCCGCGACCGGTGTTGTTGCTGGTAGCCGGGGAGGGAGAAAGCGCCGTGGCCGAACGGTTTTACGCGCAAGCGAGGGAGCCGAAGGGGCTGCAAACGGGCGGCGAGGGTTCCAACCTGGTTCCCTTCTTTGACAGGGCCCTGCTGGGTGAAGGGGTGGCCCAACAATGATTTACGTGGACGTGTCAGCGGCCGTTCACAGCCGGGCCGGGCTGGGCCGCTATAGCGAACGACTGGCCCGAGCCTTGCGGGCGGCAAAAGGGGAGCGGATTGCCCTCTTCTATAACCAGGGGAAAGGGGCCCAACCGCCGGCAGCGCTCCTGCCTTTTTCCCGGCGTAGTGTGAGCCTGGGATACAAACCGTGGCGGATGGCAGTGCTGATGGGGCACTTGAGTCATGTGCGCTTCAACCCACTGGTGCCGGACGCGGAGCTCTTCCACAGCACAGAACACTTGCTACTGCCGCTGCGCCGGGTGCCGACGGTGCTCACCGTGCACGATCTGATATACAAGTTGTATCCGGAGTATCACAAGCGGCTCAATTACTGGTATCTGAACCTGGCGATGCCGCTCTTTTGCCGGCGGGCGAGCGGGATTATCGCCGTTTCGGAGGCGACGAAAGCGGATGTGGTCGAGCATTACGAGGTAGCGCCGGAGAAGGTGCACGTGGTGTATGAGGCAGCGGCGGATCATTTCCGCCCGCCGAAGGTGGAGGAGATCGCGCAGGTGCGGGAGAAGTATGCGCTTCCGGAACAGTTCTTACTGCACCTGAGCACGATTGAGCCACGCAAGAATCTGGAACGGTTGCTGGAAGCATTGCAGATCGCACGGCGGGATTTCCCGGACCTACACCTGATGCTGGTGGGAAGCAAAGGCTGGCTCTACGAGGATTTCTTCGCGCGGATCGAAAGGGAGAATCTGGGTGAGGTAGTCCGGCCGCTGGGATGGGTGCCGGATGCGGAACTGCCGGCGGTGATTGCGGCGGCCAACCTGGCGGTGCAGCCGAGTCTCTATGAGGGATTCGGATTGCCGATATTGGAGGAAATGGCCAGCGGGCAGGTCGTGGCGGCGAGTAATAGCAGCAGCCACCCGGAAGTGGGCGGTGAAGCAGCCGCCTATTTCGCGCCTACAGATGTGGAGGAGATGGCAGCGGTGATTGGGCGATTGCTGAGAGACGAAGGGGAATACCGCGAGCGCCGCCGTCTGGGGTTGGAGCAGGCACAGAAGTTTAGCTGGGAACGGGCAGCGCGGGAGACCTGGGAGGTTTATGAGAAACTACTGTGATTGGGGATTGGGGATTGGGGACGGCCTGGTGGTGATTACTGTGAACCTGGGGGGCGGCGGATGTCGATGAGGGTATAGAATTGCTCGAGGGCCTGGCGGCCTTTGACCTGCATTGGCTCGATCGGGTCGACATCGACCCAATCGGAAACCTCGAGGTAGGCGGCTTCACTCAGCAAAATCTGGCCGGGGCCGGCAACCTCTTGCAGGCGTTTCGCCAGATTGACCGCATCGCCGATCACGGTGTAGTCCTTGCGGAAGTGGGTGCCGACGTTGCCGGCAACAGCTTCGCCTACGTGAATGCCGATCCCAAAGTAGAGACGCCGATCATGGGGCAATTTTTCGTGGTAGGCGGCCAACTGGTCGCGCATCATGAGCGCCGTGCGCACGGCGCGTTCCACATGGTCTGGCTGGGGGTTGAGCGTGGTATTGAACTCGGCCATGATGGCATCGCCCATGTACTTGTCGATGATCCCCTCGAACTGGTTGATGGCCCGGGCGGCAATAGCGAAGTAACCGTTGAGGATCTGGATCAGTTTTTCCGGGGCGAGGTGCTCGCTGATGCTGCTGAAGCCACGAATGTCGGCGAAGAGAACGCTCATGCGCCGCCGCTGCGGGCGCTGGGCTGCATCGAGATCGCGGACCTGATCCACCAGGCCGGGCGGCAGGTAACGGCGTACACTCTCCAGGCGTTTGGTTTCGGAGACGTCGTTCATGACCACGGCCACGCCCTGGGTCTCCTGCCGGATGTCGCGCAGAGGAGAGAAGGTGAGGTTGAGGGAGGTCATGCCCGGCCGGTGGGAGACAGTCGTGTCCAACTCGACGGAGTGCTGGCCACCCCGTTCTTTGACCTGTTCAACCATGTCGGCGAACCCGTCCATCCCTGAGAGGGCAAGGGTGTAGGGTTGCTCCAGGACTTGCTGGGCGGAAAGATTGAGGATGCGCTCGGCGGCCCTGTTAAAGAGGGCAATACGGTCATAGATATCGATGGTGATGACGCCGCTGGCAATGGAGGCAAAGACGTCATCCATCAGGTTCTTCATCTCAGTGATGTCGGCCAGTTGATCACGAATTTGCTGAAAAAGACGGGCATTGTCGATGGCAACGGCAGCCTGGTTGGCGAAGGCGACGAGGAGATCGCGATCCGTATCGCCAAAGATGCCGGACGCGATGCGATTATCGGCATAGATAACGCCGGTGATCTTATCCTTCATCTTAAGCGGAACGCAGAGAATGGAACGCAAATTATAGCTGATGATGCTTTCCTGGGTGGAAAAACGCGGATCGGACTGGGCATTAAGGGTAACCACCGGCTCACCAGTGTCGGCCACACTCTGAACAATACTCCGGCTGATGTCAAACGAAGAGGTCTCAATCGTCTTGCGATCCATATTGCGCGCGACCTGCACGTCGAGCCTGCCTGCCTGTTCATCGAGCAACATGAGGAATCCCCGTTCCGCGCCAGTCAACTCGATGATGGCATCCATCACCACCCGCAAGACTTCAGAAAGGTCGAGAGAGGAATTGATGACCGCACCTACAGCCTGGAGCGCCCGTAATTGCTCCCGTTCCTTTTCGTGGGCCTGGGCGCGCTCCTTCAATTCGTGCAAAATGCGCTGCATCGGCTCCAACTGGCGCAAGAGGTTGGCAGCCACGGGGGATGGTCCCTGGTAATCGGCCTGGCGACGGACCGCCTGATTGAATTGCTCGACGCGAACCGATAGCTCTTCGATGAGAAGGTGCAAGCGCTTCAACTGGCGTTGTGTATCCGAATGCAATGTATCTTCGACCATCTGGATCCTGCATTACACACTCTGGACCGGCTCATTATACCTGCAGCCAGTGGGGAAACAAACGGCGAAGACCAGGCGCCGGGGCCTGCTCGGAAATGCAGATTGTGGGCCGGAACAACGAGAGATCAGGCTCGCCGCCGGAGACGCTTCAGGTATTGGGCAATGCTCTTGCGAAGGAGTAGCGGGCGCAAGGAGCGCCACTCTTCCGTGGTATCGAATTCCCGATCACCTTCGCGTGAAGGACTGAAACGGCGTAATACGTATTGGTAGGTAAGGTTGCGAATAGGGGTGCGTCCTTCCGGCACCATCTGGGTCAAACGATCGGCGCGTTCGTAGGGCGTATCTACCGGGCGGAAAAGCACACCCAACCAACGCCCCCAACTGGAGAGCCGGTCGTAGCTCTTCTCCACGCTGGACTCGACCTGGCGATTGTAATGGTTGGCGGTGAAGATGAGGCCACCAGCGACGACGAGGAGCAGGCTGCCGCCAAAGAAGCGCACGATGCGTTGCCGCCGTTGTTCGGCAGCAGCGGCAGCTTCGGCTTCGGCCTCCTCGGCCAGCAAGGCGGCGAGCTGGTCATTGAGATCACCACCGGCAACATCACCGGCTTCCTCGGGCAGATTGTCCAGCGGGAACGGTTCTTCATCACCCAGGAAGGGGAAGGCGTCGCCGCTGTTGCCGGAAGGTCCCTCCATCCGCTCGATGGTGGGAATCGAGGCCGTGGGCTCAAACTGGATCCAGCCATATTCGGGGAAATAAACCTCGACCCAGGTGTGGGCATTGCTGGAACGCACGCGATAGTTGCCGGTGTCTTCGAGCCACTCCCCCTGGGCATAGCCATTGACGATCCGCGAGGGGATACCGAGGGAACGCAACATCACGGACATGGCGGAGGCGTAATAGGTGCAATATGCCTCCTGACCCTCAAACAGGATGTAATGAACGGGTTCGACGCCTTCAGGAGGCGCCTGGATCTGGTCATTGTAAGCGATCTCCTGGCGGAGATAGTCGCGAAGGGCAATGGCCTTGTCGAAAGGATTATCGTACTGCCCGGTGAGTTGTGAGGCAAGATCTTTCGTCTCGGGCGTAATGGTGTCGGGCAGTTGCAGATAATGGTCCTGGATCCACTGGGGATAAGCGGTGGAAGCGTTGCGCAGGCTGGTCTTATCGGCGTAGCTCACATGGGAAATGACCCCATAGCTGTCTCCCTGGCGCAGTATGTAACGCGAACGGATCCAGTTGACGGACATTGCCTCTCCGCTATCTTCCAGGGACAGATCGAGCAAGAGCTGGCGGTCGGAAGTCACTATCTGGGGCGCACCGTACATGGTGCTGGAGTTCGCGTTGTAATTGACGATGGTCTGGGTTAGAGGACGCCGGGCGGCCATATCAGGCAGACCGATCGCCCCCTCGTCGGGAAAGTGCATCAACGTCTGCTCGGTATTATTTGACCACTCGCCGTCACCGTCATAGGTGTCGAGAACCACTCCCTGCCAGTAGACGGAAGATAACGGTTCTGGGACATAGACGTCCATAACCAGACGGTTGCCAACGGTACGGGGGCCGCCGAGAACCATGGTATCTTCATAGGCGTCGCTGGTGGGCGCACCGTAAGAACGGAGAGAGGCGAAGAGGCGGGTCCAGCTATCCTGGAACTGGCGCCATGGCCCGCCGACATCGGCCAGGGCACCGCTTACCTGGTTACTGGCGCCTAATGCGGGCAGGCTGCCGGCCAGGAGCAAAACGACGATGCCGACAATGAAGCTAGCGCGAAGGAAGTCAAAATGGATTTCTCCCTCGTAGCGCACCGATGCCGAGCGCCAACCCTTCTCCTGATCCACCAGGTGGGTGCGGGCCACGTAGAGCAGGGCCAGCAAGGCATATACACCCAGGAAAATAACCAGGGGTTTGGGACCGTAGTAGTAATAGATGACGCTGAGGAGAACGAGCCCTGTGGGTAGCACGACGCGCCAGACCCGGGAAGTGCGAAAGGTGTACCAGGACGCAGTGTAGCCCAGCAACCAGAAGATGGCGGAGGTCTGCAGGACGAAGATAATGTTATCCCGGCTGATACCACCCCCCACCGCTTTCCCCATCCAGGTCACCTGGCGTTCTACCAGGTCAAAGATACGCAGGCGCCAGGGGAGATCGGCCGGCAAGAGACTGCCAACGAGCAAGCCGACGAGGAAAACGCCATAGACCAGGGAAAAGAAGTGAGCGGTACGGCTGGAGAAACGACTCTTGGCCAGGAGGAGGCCGACGAGGACGCCCACCGTCCCCACACTCATCAAAATATCCAACCCTTCGTCGGTCAGTTCGGCGGCGGCAATGGCCGTCGCGGTGACGGCAATGAGCGACCAGACGAGTAACAGGGTTGTCCAACCTTCTTCCAGCTTCAAGCGCTCCAACATACCATTTCCCTTTCCATTGTGGGTTGAGGTAACCTGCTCACATACCACATTATAACAGTGGCAACGGGCAGTTTCCTCCGCTTGCCCTACGAAAGGGCGTTCTCACCACTGCTTATTAGGAAACGTTAATTTGTGGTCGAAATGGTGTCATTTTGGTGACACGACTTCATCGCGCTGGCGTTGGACAAAGAAGAGATAACCGATCCCCAGCATGAGCATAAAGGTAAACCATTGGATGGCATAGCTGAGATGGGGTCCTTCGGAGAGGTCGAATTCAGGGGTTTCGCGGTAAGGTAGGCTCTGGTTGCCTTCCGGCGGGGGCGCCTGACGAACATATACGGGCAGGAGGTCATAGGGTAACTGGCGGCCCATGGCCTCGACATTGACGCGGTACCATTCCCGGGCCGGAGATTCAGGGGGGGCAGCCCTCCGGGAGGTTTCGGTGAGCTGAATGTACCCGGAGATAGTTACGGTGCCAAGGACGTCAAACTGGTCCCAATTTTCCGGCTCTTGTTGGTCATAAGGGATCCAGCCGCGATCAACGAGCACGGCCTCCTCCCTCCCCTCAAGCCGGAAGGGCGTGACCAGGTGAGCACCGGCGGAGCCGTTGTAATTTTGCAGCAACAACAACATCTGCTCGGAGAAATCAAAGTGGCCGGTGGCCGTGATCGAGCGGTCGGGCATGGTGGTAAGCTCGCCAGCGGCGACATCGGAATCGTTGAGTGAAAGTGGATCAGACATTAGCTGCTCGCGGAGGACGGCGTTGGCCTGGCGGCGCTGATCCAGCCGGTCGAGTTGCCAGATACCCAGGCGGGCGAGGACGGCCATGCCAAGGAGAACAATGAGGGTTACCCACCACCAGCGGCGGTTGAAGAAGGTTCTGAGAAGGGTCATCGGTTGGTTTGTGCGGACGTCTGCGTCTTCCGGCGCCAGGAGAGGAAGGCGAAGAGGGCGACCACCAGGAGCACGCCACCCCCGCCGAGCAGCAGCCAGTTGGTGGTCTGTGGTGGCCCCACTTCAAGAGGAAAAGAGGCAGCCCCCAGCCCGGCCGGCCCGTCCACCTGGATCTGGACCTGCCAGGTGCCTTCGGCCGGAATAGTCACGTCGGCTTCGTAAAAGAGCTTGTTGGTCGAATTTTCGTTGGTGGCCATAGCCGTCACGGGGGAACCGGTGGTGGCGGTGGCCGGTTCGAGACGTACCTGCATGTTGGCTCCCAATACGGGTGCCCCTGCTTCCCGCCCTTCCCCGGGTTCAGAAAGGCCCAGGGTGAGGTGAAACTCGCCGACGCGGGCCGGATCGGGGGTGGTCCAAACGGAAAGCCAGTAAGGGCCGGCCGGCTCGTTCACCAGTTGGGGCGTTCCGCCACCGTGAGCCAGGGCGATTACCGGCATAGCCAGCAACAGAAGTAACAGCAGGAGGGACCCTCGAGGGCGCACAGTCACGGCTGATTCAAATCACTCATGTTTTAGGCCCGGAGCAGCCATCCGTTCGCGGGTAGAGACCTGGGCAACGGGAAAAGGTGGCTTCTTCTCTTCCCCCTGCAGCCAGCGGGCGGTAATGATGAGGACGGCAATGATGTACATCATGCTGCCGGGCACCCACATGATCAATCCCCCAAGTTGCTGATCGGAGAGCGCATCCAGGCCCCACAGACGAGGCACACTCAGATAATAGGTGTAGATTGGCTGGTTGGCAAAGGTGATGGCCACGCCGGTAAACATATTGGGGGGAATGGCGGCAATGACGTACATGACCTGAGCCGGGCGCGAAAAGCGCTTGTGGATCCGCGGCCCCGCGCCAACGACGTGCCACCAATAAAGCATGGCGGAAAGGAAAAAGGTAAGGTGCTCGATGTCGTGAACGAGGTCGCTGCGGAGAGCGGCGTTGTAGAGCCCAGGATCGTGCCAGCCGATAAGGAAAAAGACAAACAAGAACCAGACGACGCCGGGCGAGGTAGCCAGGCGTAGATAGCGGCGAAAGGAGGATTTACGGTGCAGCAAATGGGAGAGGGCTTTACCGGTCTGGACACGGGCGGGAGCCGGCAATCCCCACAGGATGAAGGGCAGCGGGTTGGCCAGCAAGAGCAGCGGCGGGGCAAACATCACCAGCAACAGGTGCTGGATCATGTGCATCAGGAAGAGCTGCCCGGAGAGCGTCTCGATGGGAGAGAGGAGGGCCAGGGCGATAAGAATAAGACCAGCCCAGTAAGCGACCAGACGCCAGCCGTTGGCCATTTGTGCCGGCCGGCGACGCCGCCGGAAGCGCAACCGGCGCCACCCTGCTGTGTAAAGCACACCGAGCAGGAGCACTGGGATGATCACTTCGAGGCGCCACTCCCAGGAAAGGAGAAGGGCGCGGGTAATGGGATCCATTCGTCAGAGATTGGAGATTGGAGATTAGAGATTGGAGCTAAGCATCTAGCAATCTCCACTCGCTAATCTCTAATCTCTACAGGTGTACGGCTTCCCCAATCAGGTAGAGGGCCGGGTAGAAGAAAACCCAGACGACGTCTACGAAATGCCAGTAGATGGCGGCAGCTTCCACACCCCAATGGTTTTCCGCAGAGAAATCCCCATGGCGGCCCCGGTTCCAGACAAAGAGCAACAGGATAATGCCGGTCAGGACATGGAAAGCGTGGAGCCCGGTCATGCCGAAGAAGATAGCCCCGAAGGCACCGTCGCCAGGGCTGACCTCACCACTCCACTCAAGACCGACAACACCGACGAGAAAGAGGGTGCCCAGGGCAGCGGTGACGAGGATGCTGTTGAGGAATCGCCGGCGATTGCCGTGGGCGATGGCGGTTTCCGCGATGGCCATAAAGAGGCTGCTTACCAGCAGAACGGAGGTGGTGCCCAGGCCCAAGAACTGGTCCAACGCCGGGCGCACAACGGCGCCGGTAGCCGGATCGCGCCAGAGATAGAAGCGGGCCATGAAGATGCCGCCAAAAAGGAAGACCTCGGAGAACATAAAGAGCCACAAGCCGAGGCGATTATTGCGCAGGCGTTGCGCGGGGGTCAGCTCGAAGGCTCCATGCTCGTCGTGAGCCTCATGGTGTTCAACTGCAGTAACACTCATTAATGACTCTCCTCGTCACGCCAGAGGCGATAGATGTGCATAAAGAACTGGACAATAAGGCCGGCTTTGGCCAGGGCAAGCAAAAGGAGGAAGACGCCTCCAACCAGAGCCAGGTTCGACGTCGCAATGATAAACTCGACAATGGTGAGGACAACCAGCACGCCGAAGACGATGTATATCTGGCGATAGGGGCTGGTGCCGGAAGTTTTCGTTTGTTCCATAATTTCTCCTTATTGAGATGGAGACTAGAGATTCTAATCTCCGCTCGCTAGTCTCCGGCAGCTGACGGCTGCATGTTTACATAATTGGAATCCGCCAGACCGTAGTCGTAGGGATCGCCGACGACTTCGAAGGGGGTATCGTAATTAAGCTCGGGCATGGGGGACGCCACCTGCCACTCGGGAGAGCGGGAGCCCCAGGGATTGCTGGCAGCAACCGGGGCGGTACGCAGGCTGCTGATCAGGTTGTAGGCCATGATTAGTATGGACCAACCGATGATCAGCGCCGAGATGGTGATCAAGGAATGGGTGAAGTCAATGCCCAGGGCGGGATCGTAGTCGGCGATGCGGCGGCGCATCCCCATCAAGCCGACGCGCATCTGGCCCAGACTCATCAGCCAGAAGCCGGGGGTCATCAGCCAGAAGTGGAGCTTGCCGAGCCTTTCGCTGTACGTGCGACCGGTGATCTTGGGATACCAGTAGTAGATGGCAGCGAAGAAGGGGAAGACGAAACCGCCAAACATGGTGGCGTGGAAGTGACCGACGACCCAGTAGCTGTCGTGGAGGTGGAGGTCGGTCGGTACTGTACCGAGGATGGGCCCACTGAGTCCGCCGATGAGGAAGACGGAGATCGCCCCCAACACAAATAACATGGGGGTGGGGAAGGAAAGTTTGCCTCCCCACATGGTACCGATCCAGCTAAAGAATTTGACTCCGGTGGGCACGGCGACCAGCATGGTGGAGTACATGAACACGTAGCGGAGAGGCTCGGCCATGCCGGAGGTAAACATGTGGTGGGACCAGACCAGGAAGCCGATGAGGGAAATGGCGACGCTGGAAAGGGCGATCCATTTATAGCCGAAGAGCGGCTTGCGCGAGAAGACGGGGAGCAACTCGCTGATCACGCCCAACCCCGGCAAGACGAAAACGTAGACGACCGGGTGAGAGTAGAACCAGAAGAGGTGCTGATAAAGGATGGGATCACCGGGAGGGATACCCGCGGCGACGGTGGTGGGATCGAAGAAGCCCAGGCCGAAGAGACGCTGGAGGGTGACCATCATCAGGGCGAGGCCGACGGTCTGGGTTGCCGTAAACTGGATGAGGGAGGCGGAGATGGAGCCCCAGACGAAGATGGGCATACGGAAGAGGCTCATCCCGGGGGCGCGCATGGTGAGGACGGTGACGATGATGTTGATGGCGCTGGCGATGGAGGAGAAGCCGTTGAGATAGAAGCCTAAGAGGAAAAGCTGGGTGCCGAGGGGACCGCGGACGCTGAGGGGCGGGTAGCCCACCCAGCCGGTGTCCCAACCGCCACCGATAAACATGGCGCCGACGAGGAGCAGGGCACTGGGCACGCCGATCCAGAAACTGAAGGCGTTCAGCCGGGGGAAGGCCATGTCCGGAGCGCCGATCATCATGGGAACGAGATAGTTACCCATGGCGCCCACACCAAGGAGGATGCTGGCGATCATGATGATCCCGTGGGCGCTGAAGATGGTGTTATAGGTATTGAGGTCGGTCAGGAATTGCATCCCCGGCATGGAGAGTTCAAGGCGGAAGATGATGGCCAGAATACCGCCGATCATGAGGACGAGGATGGAGGTGACACCGTACTGGATGCCGATTACCTTGTGGTTGTAGTCGACACTAAGGTAACGGGTCCACTCCGGCCGGTCTGGCGGGGGGCCGTGGCGGAGGGGCGTTTCTTTGCCAAAGATCCACTTAATCCAGTCGGTGAAGACACCGGCGGCCAACAAGGCGGATAAAGCGCCGACAATGGCGCCCAGGACCCAGGCCGGCTCCGGTGCCGGTTCCAGGCCAAAGGCCTGGCGCAGCCCGGCCACGAAACCGTAACCCAGGGCGGTGCCCACAACCTGCCCAATGATGGCCCTGACAATTCCCAGGGAGAAGATGATACCCAAAGTTCTCATGTTTAATGCGCTCCTT
>Ga0207752_1000076_pt1 | contig 39848 bp, 27 predicted proteins | sample Pon2CUnioCityCA_6_FD_187272 | JGI IMG/M metagenome (GOLD analysis project Ga0207752, IMG submission 187272) | Marine sediment microbial community from Union City, CA, USA - Pond 2C Sediment 2 (SPAdes) | ecosystem: Environmental > Aquatic > Marine > Intertidal zone > Salt pond sediment ... | reverse complement strand
CGAGCAGCTCTTCGCCCGCGAGCAAGGCCTGGATGTCGATGTACTTCTTGTGCGACTCGAACCGGCCCTGGTCGAGCGGCTTGGTCGTGTAGCGCTGGACGATGTAGAACAGATCGTCGCCGTCGATGGGGTACCGCCCATCGGGCTTGCGAGCGGTCGCGGGATCCGACAGGACCGCGAAAGCCTTCTCGAATCTCTCATGTAGCGGCACATAAAGACGAGCGTTCTCGATTCGATCCACAATCATCGTTCAAACCTCCCGATTCTCACAACAGCAACCGTTGTAGCACCTCATCTCGCACACGATCCGATATCGCCACCGCGCTGGTTGCTTCTTCCGCAATCACCGCTGGGTACTCGCCGGGATAACGATACTCTACTGCGTAAACCGTCAGGTCTGCGGCGTCAGACAGCTCCGGCGTGAGGCTCGGATCACATCCGCTCGCCAATTTGAGCAACCGCTTGATGTCATGAGTCTTCGGGAATTCGACCTGATGCCATGTGAGAAAGGCCTTGAGGTACTTTTCGACGGCTTGTTGAGCGTGGAAAGCTGTTGCCTCGGCGTATGATTCCGAATCCGTTGCAAGCCGGTGGCTAAGTCGCCAATCACTTTCAGCCTTCTCAAGCCATTGCCGAACCAATTCTCGTTTGGCTTCTTCAGGCGGCTTCATAGAGGACTCTCCCGTACTTGTGGGCTGGGTAGGCGATGCCGCCGATGATGTTCTTGGTCTCCTCGAACCGTTCCCGGCTCATGACGATCACATCGATGGGCAAGGGCACATCCTCCAGAGCTGCTCGCAGCCGAATGCTTTCATGACGAGTATTGGGGACTCGTGACTCGACGACCAGGAGGTCCAGATCGCTGTCGGCCGTCATTTCGCCGGCGGCAGCAGAGCCGAAGAGGATCACCCGGTCGGGGCTCGCCAGTTCCACGATCTTATGAACGATCTCTCGGAGCGTCTCATCGGAAACAGTCATGCCTCTTGGCTCCTTCCTCGTCACATATCCAGCTTGTCGCGGAGGTAGGTCTTGAGCTGGTCGATGGCGATGCGGGCCTGGTCCATACTGTCGCGCTCTCGGACCGTGACGGTGCGGTCCTCGAGGGTCTGGCCGTCGACGGTGACGCAGAACGGCGTGCCCGCCTCGTCCTGGCGGCGGTAGCGGCGGCCCACGGCCCCCTTCTGGTCGTAGAAGCAGTTGAAGTACTTCTTCAGGTCGTCGTAGATGTTCCGGGCGATCTCGGGCATGCCTTCCTTCTTGACCAGCGGGAAGACCGCCGCCTTGATCGGGGCCAGGGCCGGGTGGAAGCGGAGCAGGTTGCGCGTCTCGCCGCGGACCTCCTCCTCGTCGTAGGCGTCCACGAGGAAGGCCAGCGTGCTGCGGTCGATGCCCGCGCTGGGCTCGATCACGTAGGGGATGTACCGCGTCTTCTTCTCGTCGTCGAAGAAAGACAGCGGGCCGGACTGGTATTCTTCGGCTTCGTCGGCGAGCTGGATCTTCGTGAGGTCTCTGTCGTTCTCGTACCAGCGGTTGAGCGTTCTCATGCCGCGCTGGTGCTGCCGCAGGTCGAAGTCCGTTCGGTTGGCGACGCCTTCGAGCTCCTGCCAGTCGCCCCGGCCGAACGGAAAACGGTACTCGACGTCCACGCACGCCTTGGCGTAGTGCGCCAGCTCATCCGGATCGTGGTCGCGGAAGCGGAGGTTGTCCTTCTTGAGGCCGAGGCTGAGGTACCAGTTGAATCGCTGTTCTTTCCAGTGCTCGTACCATTGCTCGTCGGTGCCGGGCTCGCAGAAGAACTCCAGCTCCGCCTGCTCGAACTCGCGGGTGCGGAAGATGAAGGCCTTCGTGGTCACTTCGTTGCGGAAGCTCTTGCCGATCTGGGCGATGCCCAGGGGGACTTTGACCCGCGTCGTGTCGAGGACGTTTCGGAAGTTGGCGAAGATGCCCTGTGCGGTCTCCGGGCGGAGGTACAGGATCATCGAGTCGTCGACGTTGGCGCCCATCTGCGTCTCGAACATGAGCTTGAACGGCATGGGCTCGGTGAACTGGCCGACCGTCCCGCAGCTCGGGCAGACCTTGTTGCTCAGGTCGTGCGGCTTGGCTTCGGCCGCGTCGAGCGACACGTGCTCCGTATGCTCCTGCGTCTGCTCGGCGCCCTTGTCCTCCAGATGGTCCACGCGCGTCCGCGTGTTGCACTTCTTGCACTCGGAAACGAGGTCGGCGAACTTGTCCGCGTGCCCGGAGGCCTTCCAGACCAGCGGGTGCATGAGGATGCTGCAATCCAGGCCGACGACGTCGTCGCGCATCTGGACGACGTGCTTCCACCACGCCCTCTTCACGTTATTCTTCAGCTCGACGCCCAGCGGGCCGTAGTCGTAGCAGCTCGCCAGCCCGCCGTAGATCTCGCTGGACTGAAAGATAAACCCGCGCCGTTTGCACAGGGATACAATGTCATCAAGTTTCGTCAGTTTTGCCATAACTGATTGCCTCCATAGCTTCAGAGCAAATCCCGATTATATAGGCAAACCGCCGGATGGCAAGCCCTCATCTGCACGATCCGTCCGGGGGGTGCGGCCGGCATACGGTGGCGGATTCGGGTTGCCCTGGGCTGGTGTCATTCCGACCGGAGGCCGAAGGCCGCAGTGGAGGAATCTGGCCGCGCAGCGGAGGTACGCCGTGTTCGCGACCAGATGTCTCGACTGCGCTTCGCTGCGCTCGACATGACAGACAGTGGCCACGCACGCAGTTCTCTTTGACCGGCGCAGGCCCCGCCACCATATCCCGACCGCACCCCGTCCGGGCGCGCCGGCACCATCGAAAAACGTCCCCATCTGTTTTGGCCCCGGGCGCATGTTTTGTATGTTTTCAGTGAACGGAGGGCACCCTCGGGGAGCCCTGGAAAGAATTTGCTCGAAAGCACACGCGCATTACAGGGGGAGTACTATGTACGGGGTCGGAAACCTCATCGGCGCGGTGGAGACGGTCCGCGCAGTCTCAGAACGCCCAGGCCCGTTAGGGTCGGCCCGGGAGATGGTCAGAGAGACACTCAACAGTAGCGGCTTCGTAGATGTTACAGGACCGCTCGACGCCAACTTTCGAACGTATCTCAACCGTAATCCCATAGACATGGAGATCGAGGATCTCAAACCCGGGCTGCTCGCTGACCTCGCCTCTTGGGTGGCCAGCGAACTCGAGAACAAACCGGAGCAAGCCCTGCAAATCCAGGCCTGGGTCGAGGGGCAGGACGCCCTCCCGTTGCTGACGTAGTCGAGCAGCGCGGGCCGGTTCGCCCGTTTCAGATCGTTCTGTTCGAATCTCGTCTTCAATCTTCATGGTGGCGATGACGGAACTGTCGTGGCCCCCGCGCTCGCCCCAACACACACAGATGATCCGCCCTGCCGCTCACGCCGGCAGCCCATCTGCGTGGCCCGTCCGCATCAAGCCCTGTCCTGCTGAAACACGCCGGTCCCAGGAAGGACACAAACCCGGCACCACGCTTCGCACGTTCTGCGGTGGTCCGGGGAGCAGAGACTGCCTCGCTTCGCTCGCAATGACATAAACCTGGACAATCGATAATACACTATCCCGTATAGATTTGCATTCAAGCCCTTTTTGGTGACATGCGAAAAAGGACCAACTGATTCTTTCACAAATATGCTCGACCCTTTGTCAGCATTGCACCTACTCACCACCGTGGTCTCTCAAGAGCTTGACGATATCGTGATGTCCATTTTGTTTCGCTGCCTGGAGTGGGGTCATAGTCAACACTGTTGCGGGAAACTTACCCTCAGGTGTCAGCCGTGTTAGATCGACACCGACACCTGACTCTATGACGGCATTGACATCGGCCCCGTTTTCTAATAGGAGTCTAACGATACTAATATGGCCTTTCTTGGCTGCCACAAAAAGCGGAGTTTGCCCCTTCCAAGCAGCATCTACATCGGCTTTTGCCATCAGTAAAGCGTGGACTATCTGGGTATATCCGTTCTGCGATGCTATATAGAGCGAAGTCAGCCCATCTTCACCAATGCGTTCATTAGCGTTGGCACCAGCTTTAAGTAGGCGGTTAACGGCATCGATATCACCATATCTTGCCGCCCTATAAAGCGCAGTCTGACCATACTCATCTTTCGCGTTGGGATCAATGACTGGAGATGGAGAGGTTGCACAGCCACCAAGTCCAGCGATGATCCCTGCCAGGAGCGTCAAGATGAATTCATGAGCGAGTACTTTTTCTTCTTTCATCTTAATACCTGATTATTTGTCACGTAGCCTCATTCGCCGTTGAATACGTCAATATATGACATTTCCCATATGACGTCACAAGCGGTTCCCTTGCATGCTCTGATCTCCATAATAGCTTCTTGTATGGCTCAATTTCAATGATCTTGACAATGATCCAGGCCAGGTTTGCGATCCGAATGTTCAACAAACGGGCCAAGCAGCCGAGATTCATAGCCTGAGTGTCACACATTTTATATGGGAAATCCAGGATAAAATAGCCTTCTAATGTCATTGCGAGCGAAGCGAGGCAATCTATAGCCGCACGATTTCTAACATGTGGTATTGGTTGCAATCGCCGGCCGGATTCCTTATTGTATCGTAGAGTCGATGATCCGCAGGCGCGGGGAGTCGGCCGAACCAGCGATCTAAGGAGATATGAAGTGACACCGCACCTTACGAACACGATGATGATTGGAGCGCTCGCCGTGTGTCTGTCGGCACAGGTGGCTCCGGCACAGACGAGCTGGGAGATTGCCTCGCCCGACGGCGCCACGGCCATCACGGTCAAGCTGACCGATCCGGGGCAAACGGCCGACTATCCGGGCGGCCGAGCACGGCTCTACTATCAGGTGGCCTGCGCCGGCGAGACGGTGCTGCCTCTATCGCCGCTCGGGATCGAGCGCCGGGACCGATCTTTCGTGGACCACCTGCGATTCGTCTCGGCCGGTCGCGTCAAGACCATTGACGAAACGTATACGATGTTGTCCGGCAAGCGGAAGGCCTGCCGCAACCATGCGAACGAGCAGACCCTGGTCTTCCAAAACGCCGACGGCGCGAAGCTGCAACTCATCCTGCGCGCCTACAACGACGGCGTCGCCTTCCGATATCGCTTCCCCGAAACCAGCGACCACAAGCACACCGTGACGCGCGAGGCCACGGGTTTCCGCCTTCCGAAAGGCGCCAAGGTATGGGCCCACCCCTACGACATGGCCGGCAAGTATACACCCGCGTACGAAACGTATTACGTCAACGGCATCGAGGCAGGTACGGCTTCCGTAAACGAGGCGGGCTGGGCGTTTCCGGTGCTGTTCTGCACCGCGGAGCGCAGCCGCTGGGCCCTGCTGACCGAGGCCGGCCTGGAACCGTCCTATTGCGGCTCTCGCCTGACGCAAAACGCGCCCGACTGCGTGTATCGAATCCGCTTGCCCGACGAAGGCGAGGGCGACTTCACCGGCTCGATCGAGCCGTCGTGGACGCTGCCGTGGGCCACGCCGTGGCGCGTCGTCATCGTCGGTGATTCCGTGGGCGATATCGTCGAATCCACCCTGGTGACGGACGTGAGCCCACCGTCCGTCGTCAAGGACACAAGCTGGATCAAGCCGGGACGGGCCTCCTGGAGCTGGCTGTTCGATCACGACAGCCCGCAGGATTGCACCAAGCTCAAGGCCTGGGTCGATCTGGCCGCCCAAATGGGCTGGGAGTATTCGCTGGTCGATGCCAACTGGACGATCATGAAGAACGGCACGATCCACGACCTGATCGCCTACGCGAACGGCAAGGGCGTGGGCCTGCTGATGTGGTACAACTCCGGCGGGCCACACAACTACGTCTCCGAGAAGCCTCGCGGCCTGATGACCCACCGTGAAATCCGCCGCGAGGAGCTGGCCCGGCTGCGGAATTGGGGGATCAAGGGCGTCAAAGTCGATTTCTGGCAGAGCGACAAACAGAACATGATCCAGCTCTACCACGACCTCATGGAGGACGCCGCCGAGGCGCAGATCATGGTCAACTTCCACGGCTGCACGCTGCCCCGCGGCTGGTCGCGGACCTATCCGCACCTGATGAGCATGGAGGCCGTCCGCGGCGAGGAGTGCTACAGCTTCGACAAACGCTTCACGACCGAGGCCCCCATCCAGAGTGTGATTACGCCCTTCGCGCGGAACGCGGTCGGTCCGATGGACTACACGCCCGTGATGTTCGCCGACAACGTCTATCCGCATTTGACGAGCTACAGCCACGAGCTGGCGTTGCCCATCATCTTCGAGTCCGGCTGGCTCCACTTCGCCGGCGGGCCTAAGGAGTACCTCGACCTGCCCGAGGCGCCGAAGGAGTTCCTGAAGAATGTCCCGGTCGTCTGGGACGAGACGCGCTTCCTCGAGGGCGAGCCGGGCCAATACATCATCCTGGCCCGCCGCAGCGGCACCTCATGGTACCTCGGCGGCATCAACGGCGAGGACGCCGGCCGCGACGTGGACGTGCCCCTGTCCTTCCTCGGCGAAGCGCACGCGATGGTCACCCTGATCGCCGACGGCGAGACCCCGCGCACCTTCGAGACCGCAACGCAAGCCGTAACCGCCCAGGACCACCTGGAGATCCGCCTGCTCCCCCACGGCGGCTTCGCCGCCGCCCTCACCCCAACCCGATAGCGGCCCACCATAGCGCCCTGAGGACGAACGCAGGAGACGCCGAGGTGCGCCGACGCACGCCGATTTCTCGCCGGCGGCCGGTAATCGACAGAACGGTTGTCAATATCAGGAATGACGGTTGCCCGGCTTCGATCTCATCGGTAAAATACCGCCATGCCAGAAGACAGAACACAGCTTCCGGATGAGTTGAGAAGGCAAATCAGCGAAGCGCTGAAAGCGTCGCACCCTGAGAAGGTGATTCTGTTCGGCAGCTACGCGTGGGGCCAACCGACGGAGGACAGCGACATCGATCTTTACGTCGTAACGCAAGACGATTTCGTGCCGTCCACCTGGAGGCAGAAGCGCGACATCGTGCGGAGCGTATCCAATCGAATCCTCGATCTCAGGATGCGGTATCCGATCGACCTGCTCGTACACACCAGGCCCATGCACCAGGAGTTCGTCGAACGAGCGAGCAGCTTCGCGCGCCAGATCATGAGCAAAGGGACCCGCCTGCTATGAGAAAGGCAACTCTTGAGTGGCTGAAATCCGCCGAGATGGACCTCGAGAACGTTGCCCAGATCGGCCATCTGGAGCACTTGACTCCCATTGTCGCCTTTCACGCCCAGCAGTGCGTTGAGACGTGCCTCAAAGCGGTTCTCGAAGAGCACTCGAAGAAGGTCCCGAAGGACCACTCAACATTGAGGCTCTACGGTTTGGCTAAGGAGTTCGTTGCAGTCGATATGGATACGGGCGTCCTGACCGATTTGGACGATCTCTACATCGAGTCCAGGTACCCCGGCGACCTGGGGCTCCTTCCCACCGGCAAACCCTCTCTTGCTGAAGCAAGAGAGTTCTCCGAAGCCGCAAAGACGATCTACGACCAGATAAGACGAACGCTGGCCCGCGAAGACAACTCGCATCCATAAGCCTGAGACGGCCAGCGGAGTCGGGGCACAACCGGCACCGACACCCTGCGTCTGGCCAACGTGGTCTCAGCGCAGTTCTACCTCCGACCCGGCACGGCGTGAGTATCGTCCTCGGTAGACTTTTCAGGGTATGCCAGCAATCCGTGTGAATCCGCGTGAATCCGTGTCTGATGAGAATTTGTCCGTGTCTATCGGCGTCAGAGCGAGTCCGTTTCACGGATGGTTAGGGTGTCGCCGATGTCGATTAGCTCGAAGAGGCGGGCGCGTTCGTGGGGGCTGGAGTTGGGTTGGTGCAGGACCAGGAGGAGGCGAACGTCGAAGGTCTTGAGGATCATGCCGTGGCCGCCGTTGGCGGCGAAGAGCGGCTCGGCCCTCTGCTTCCAGGGGCCGGCGACCTTGCCCGATTCGGACTCGGCCAGGCCAACGGCGTAATGCCGGGCGCCGAAGCTCGACCAGATCATCAGGAGCTTGCCCGTCTTCGTGCGGTAGAGGAACGGACCGTCGGTGACGTAGCCGTGGTACTTGTCGCCGAGGCCCTTGAGGTTTTTGACCCAGGGAGCGTCGCTCGCGCGAAAGAGCGTGACCGGCTCGCCAGCCACATCCGAGAGGTCCTTCTTCAGGCGGACCAGCTCCATCGTGCCGTCGGTCGTCTGCACCCACTCGTGGCAGAAGATCATCCACGGCGTTCCGTCCTCGATCCAGAGCGTGCCATCGAGTGCGAGCCAGTCGGCGGGCGTGTGGGCGCGGTTCTGGAACGGGGCGAACGGCCCCTTCGGCGAATCGGCGACGAGGATTTGCGTGCCGCGTTTGTCCAGCGGCTGGCCCTGGGCGTTGGCGCCCATCGTCTCGCGAGCGGTGAACGTCACGAAGAGATAATATCGATCCGCGTACTTGTGCACCTCCGGCGCCCAGACCATGCGGTCGGCCCAGAAGCCGTCCGGAATCGTGAAGGCCGGCCACGGGCCCTCCCACTGCTCCAGGTCCCGGCTCGTATAGACCTCGACACCCTTGGCGGAATCCTCCTTCCCGATGCGATTGTCCATCTGGGCGTACATATAGTACGTGCGGCTTGACTCATCCGCCAGGATGAACGGATCGCGAATGCGAATCTCGTCGAGCGTCCACGTCCGCAACTCGCCGTCCGGCATCGCTTCGCCCTGCTCGGTGAGCCATTGCTGCAACTGCCGCCGCAGCCGCAGCAGCACCGGCTTCGCCTCGGGGCTCGCCGCCAGATTGCTCAGCTCGCACGGGTCGGCCTGTGTATCGTACAGCTCCTCCCACGGATGCCGCTCGTTGAGCCGGACGATCCGGGCCGCGTGTGGATCGCTCTCGGCCTTCTCGACCCACGTATCCCACACCGCCCGGTGGCTTTCCGCGATGCCGGCGACTCTCGTCCAGTGCGTGGTCCACGTATTCTCCGAGTAGAGATTCAGGATGTACTTGTAGCGTCCATCTCGGACGCATCGCTGCGGAAAGACGTTCATGTTGCCGTCTCGTGTGTGGGTCGCGTAGATGAAGTCGCGAAACGATGTCTCTTTGCCTGCCAACACGCCCAGGAAGCTCCTCCCGTCGAGGCCCTGCGGCGGCTCGCCGCCGGCAATGTCGATCAAGGTCGGCGTGACATCGACGAAGGAGACCATGGCCTCGCAGGTCGTCTGCGGCCGCGTGACGCCCGGCCAGACGGCGAGGAACGGCACGCGAATGCCGGCGTCGTACAGCGTCCACTTCGAGTGCGGCCACTCCGAGCCCTGATCGGTCGTATAGATGAACAGCGTGTTGCGCTCGAAGCCGCGGTCCTTCAGGATCTCGCGGATTTCGCCGACGCGCGCGTCCATCGTCGTGATATCCTGGTAATAGTTCGCCAGCGCCTTGCGAGTCACGTCGGTATCGACGAACCACGGCGGCAGTTTCAGCTTCGCGGGATCGTACACGCGATTCGGCTCCCACGTGACATGCGGGCTGCTGTCGGCCACGATCAGGCACAGCGGCGTCTCCGGCTGCGTCTCGGCGTGCTTGGCGAGAAGAGCGTCAATCGCCTGCGTATCCAGACCCTCCCGGCGATACGTCCGGGGGTGCGCCGGGTCGCGCGGCAGCGCCGCATCGACGTACTCGAAATTGAAGACTTCCCTCGGCTTGGCGTGGAACTTGTGCGCGAGCACGACGCGGTAGCCCAGCCGTTTCAGATACGTGGGCAGCGAGACGATGTCCGGCCGGCAGATCGTGTGGTTGCCCATGCAGCCGTTGTGGGCGGGATAGAGGCCCGTCCACAGCACGGAACGGGACGGCGCGCAGGTCGGCGAGGCGGCGAACATGCGCGTGAAGCGCGTTCCTTCTTTGGCCAGCGCGTCGATGTTCGGCGTCCGGACGTCCTCGTTGCCGTAGCAGCCGACGAAGTCGATGCCGTGATCGTCGGTAAGGTACATCACGATGTTCGGACGCCCGCGACGCTCGCTTCGCCCGACGGCCGGATGACCCGCCAGGAGAAGACCGGTGGCAGCCGCCGAGCGCCGCATGAAGTCCCTGCGTGTGAGATTCGCATTCACGGAACAACTCCTCACTCAGCGTACTTGAACAGCACGATTTCGTAATGGTTAAGCTCCGGCACCGCGACAGTGACGCGGCCGTTTTCGCGTCGCAGAGGCAGTTCCGTCCCCGCGTGAAGCAGTCGCACGGCTTTGACCTCCTTGGACGGTCTCAGATTGATGGCGATGTCGCGGATTGGGACGGGACGATGCAGGACCTTGCCCTGCTGGCCGGAATGGTTGAACAGGGCGACCCACTCGAACGTGCCGTCGGTCCCCTGTCGATGCGTTACCTCCACAAGCGGTGATGTCACGACCCGCAGCCGCCGGTCGAGCCCGAGGGCGGAATCGATAGTTCCCATCACGATGGCGGCGTGTCCCTGGTGGCCCTGCCGCTCGTAGTGGCTGCCGATCTCCCAGGGGAAACAGGCCGCGACGCCCCGCCCGTGCCTGACGACGAGCAAGGCGGGATGATCCGAGACCGTTCGATAGTAGCACTTCTCCGGCGGCCCGAACATGTCGCCCGGGATCAACCGGAGCAGTCCTTCGACGCCTTCGCCCCCATCATAGACATGAAAAGCCCCTTGCAGGAAGACGAGATCGAGCTTCTCCAGATCCGCTCGATGCAACCGTTGGCGGTCCTCTGCACGGATGCGGATGTACGAGCCTTTCTCCGCCGGCCGGGTCTGCTGAAACGCGGCGTCCTTAAGACACTTGAGGGCCGGGGGAATCTTACCCGTCAGCAATAGCTTGCCGCCGTCGGCCACGTATGCATCCAGGACGGCGCAGTCTTTCTCACTCAGCCCGCCCGCATCGGGAACGATGGCAAGCGGGTGCGTCCCGAGCGATGATGCATCGAGCGTGGTGAGCTCGAACGCCACCTGGTTCTCGCAGAGCACTTGCAGCAGGCCGTCGTACTCCGCGCCGCCGCGCCGGACGAGAGCCACCTCGCCGGCGGGCCGGGTCCGCTTCAGCCAGCGTTCGTTGGCCCCGTGGAATCGATACAACGCCTGCACCAGGTCCAGCCCCGTGCGGTCCTCCTGCCGCTGCAGCGGCCCGATGCAGTAGAAATCCAGCCAGGCGCCGTTGACCCACAACTGCCAGATCCTGCGGATGGTTAGATACGGTGACACCGCGGCGTGCCGGTAGGGAATATCGATGAAATGCACCGCGCAATTCGCAAGCTGCCGCTCGCCGGCCGTCAACAGCGTCGCCTTAGCCTTGTCCGTATCGTGGTACGTCCCCTGGCCGAGCGGCCGGTTCGACTCCATGCGGATGATGTCGACGCCCGTAGGCGTGTAGGTGCAGATCGCCAGGTCCGGGCGCTTCGCCTTGAGGAACGCGTTGACCCGATTGAACTGCCGGTCGCTCATCATGCGCGTGAACTCAAGGTACTTCCGGTAGACAGGGCTGTTGTCGTCGCGCGTCTTGGGCAGTTCCATGCCGGAGTATTCGCGGAATTTGTCCTTGCAGGCCCGGCACTGGCAGAGGCCGTGGTAGTTGCCGCTGTAATCGGATCTCTGGTAGCCGATCATATTGAAGAAGACGCCGTCGAGCGGATAGCGGTCGATGGCCTCGCCGAGGATCTCGAACATATACTCTTGCTGATAGCCGCCGCTGACGCAGGTATGCACCTGGCCGTTGTAGTTGACGTGCCGGCCTCGCTCGCTGACGTAGAGCCATTCGGGCTGCTGAGCGGCGAACTTCTCATTGATCTTGCTGAAGTCGAACCGCCCGATCACACGAATCCCTTCGGCGTGCAGGCGCTCCAGCACGGTGGCGACGAGATCGCCCTGCATGTGGGGATTGCGATAGTGGTACGGCAGCTCGGTCGGATAATTGCCGACGATCCCCCCGACGTTGAACAGAACGACGTTCGCGCCGAAGTCCTTGACCTCCCGCACGTACCGGTCCAGGTCCATGGTGGCGTCGATTTCACGCAGGTTCGTCTGCAACATGCGCTGGGGCTCAAGCCACCAGCGGTCCACTGCACGTGTCTCGCTGAGACCTGCCTCGACGAGCGCGAGACTCATCAGCGAGATAGCTGCCGTCCATCGTATCGGTCTCAATTCGTGTCCCTTTCACGTCTCTTTCGGGGCCGTGCTGCTTGATCGGGCTCGTACGGCTGCCACTTGCGATTGGGCCCCTGCCGCTCGAGCGCCTGCATCTCCGTATCGATCCCTTCATCGCCCTGCTGCTGCATCCAGAGGTCAAGGGCCTTTCGAAGTCTGCTCTTGACCTCCGCCAGCGCAGGGTCGTCCGCAAGGTCGTTCAGCTCGAAGGGATCCTTCTGCGCGTCGTACAACTCCTCGGCCGGCCGGTGCTGATACCGCCGTACGAGAAACGCCGCGTGCGGATCCCGCTCACCACGTTCCGCCCATACCGCCAGCAACGTGCGCGGTCCCGTCGAGATGACATTGTAGAAGATAGCCTCATGGCTGGGGTTCCAGATGTACTTGTAGCGATCCGACCGAACGGACCGAACGGGATAGCAGGCGGAGCCGTTGATGATCCCGCGCGTCGTGTGCGCGCCATAGACGTAGTCGCGATGCTTGTCCGTCTGTCCGAGCAGCACGCCCAGGAAGCTCTCGCCGTCGAAGCCCTTGTTGCCGCGCGCATCGGGCCGGCCTGTCTCCAGTCGCTCCGGATTGCCGCCGGCCGCCTCGATCAACGTGGGCACGACGTCCACATACTGCGTCATGGCGTTCGTTCGCGTGCGCGGCTTGACTTTCGCCGGCCAGCGCACGATGAAAGCGGTCTTCAGACCGGTGTCGTAACAGGTCCACTTGCCACCGGAAGGAAAGGAGGTCCCCTGCTCGCTGGTGAAGATGACAATCGTGTTGTCTCTTCGGCCCGACTCGTCGACGACCTTCATGCAATCGCCAAGCTGGCCGTCGACGAACGTGATCTCGGCATAGTACTTCGTCATGGCTTCGCGCGTCTCGGGACAATCCACCAGATACGGCGGCACAACAACCTCGTCCGCCTGGTAAGCGGAGGCGTCGCCCTTATTCCAAGGCCCGTGCGGCTCGTTCGAGGCGACGATGAGGCAATACGGCTGAGCTGCGTCGCGATTCACGAACCGGGAAATCGCACGAACGTCGGCCGCTCCGTCTTTGTCCACGCTGTTCCCGAGAAACTCGAACGCGAAGGATTCCGGGGGGCCAAAGTGTCTCTTGCCGATCAGGCCGACGCGATAGCCCAGGTCCTTGAGGTAGTGCACGACGCTCCTGACGCCCTCATGAACCCTGCTGTGGTTCGGATACGCGCCGCTGCGTACGGGGTACATGCCGGTGTAGAACTGCTGGCGGGTCGGGGCGCACATCGCCGTGGCGGTGAACATCGCATCGAAGCACACGCCCTCCTCGGCAAGCTTCGCCATATTGGGCGTACGGATCACCTTATTCCCGTAGGGCGCGCAGTCGTGCCAGGTCATATCGTCGCCGATAACGATCATGATGTTGGGCCGGTGCGATGACGCAGCTTCGAGCGAATGTGGCCGCCCGAAAGCAGAGGCTACCGTTGCGAGGCTCGCCGCCTTGATGAACTGCCTGCGATTCATACGCTTTGCCCTTCAATCTCCGCCAAGGCCGACGCGTTTGGCCCACGCCTGCCACTCGGCCGTCATCTCTTCGACGCGCTGCGGGTGTGCGCCGGCCAGGTCGCGCGTTTCGGTCCGATCGTTTGCCAGGTCGTACAGCTCCCATTTCTCCGGCGTGTCGCTGTAAGCGACGAGCTTCCAGTCGCCCATGCGGACGGCGCGGCCTCCCACATGCTCGAAGAACAGCTTCTCGTGGCCGACCCGCGACTTGCCATCCAACAGCGGGACGAGACTCCTGCCGTCGAGCGGCGTGAGCTGGTGGCCGCCGAGGGTGTCAGGGTACGGCACGCCCGCCAACTCCAGGCACGTCGGCATGATGTCAATAACGTGGCCGAGTTCTTCGGTAACGGAGCCGCCCTTCGCGCGCACGCCTTTCGGCCAGTGCACGATCAGCGGCGTGTGACAGCCGCCCTCGAACGACTCCTGCTTCCAGTACCGAAACGGCGTGTTCGATGCACTGGCCCACGGGGTGCCGATGCCGGTGTAGCTGGTTTCCGAGCCGAGTTCGTCCAGCGGAATGCCCCGATACTTGACTTGGCGGCCGTCGCGTGTCTGGCCCGTGCGATCGTACCCGGGGCGCTGCGGCACCTCCGGCGAGGCCCCGTTGTCGGCGAGGAACAGAATCAGCGTGTTGTCCATCTGTCCGGTCGCTTCCAGGGCCCGGACGATCTTCCCGACGCTCTGATCCACGCGGTCGACCATGGCCGCGTGCACCGCCATCTTGCGAGCCTGAAACGCCTTTTCCTCATCGGATAGCCGATCCCATTTCTTCCCGCGGTCCTGAATGGGCGGCAACGGGGTGTCATCATCGTCGAAGAGCCCCATCTTCAACTGGCGTTCGTAGCGGTCGCGTCGCAGCTTGTCCCAGCCGCCGGTGTACGTATCCTTGTATCTGGCGATATCCTCCGGCCGAGCGTGCAGCGGCCAGTGCGGCGCGGCGTGTGCGACGTACAGAAAGAACGGCCGATCCGATCTCGACAACTCGCGGATATCTTCCACGGCCTTATCAGTGATAGCATCCGTGAAGTAGTAATCCTTCGGCACAGCCTTGATCGGCTCGGCGCCCTCCACAAGCGAGAACGGATCGAAATGGTCGACCACGCCCCAGATGATGCCGTAGTGCCGGTCGAATCCGCGGCTCACCGGATAGGTCTGGGGCGGGCCAAACGGACGACCAGGGTCGTGCTGGTGGTCGAGCCATTTCTGATGGAGCTTGCCATCCTCAAGGACGGGCGTGAACGACAAGTGCCATTTGCCGACCATCGCCGTGTTGTAGCCGGTCTGCTTCAGCGCTTCGGCGATAGTGACGCCGTTGTGCGTCAGACTGCGACCGTTCCGCGCCAGGCCCACCTTGTGCGGATACTGCCCCGTCATCAGGCTAGCCCGTGTCGGGCAGCACCGGGCACAGTTGTAGAACTGCGTGAAGCGCAGACCCTCGGCGGCTAAACGATCCACGTTCGGCGTGCGAATCTCGCCGCCGAAGCAGCCCACGTCGGAGAACCCCATATCATCCGCCATGATCAGGACGATGTTCGGGCGATCCGTCTGCCTGGCCGAGAGCAAGGCCGGAGATATCAGCGTCGCCGCCGAGCCGGCCAGAGTTCTTCGGAGAAACTGTCGTCGCGTGATCTTCGTGCTCATGATCGCACATCCTTTCGAACGAGCGGCTTCATGACAGAATGCAGACTCCATCGCACGTCCAGAACGGCATCATGCCCTTCGTGTCATTCACCGGCCATTTTACACGTCACGATCAGTCTAAGGTGACGGCGCGAGGATTGCAATAGCGTGGGACGGATCGGCCTCTGTCGCCGGTCACGTCACTGCGGCCGGACACTCTCCGGCCTCCACACGCGTCGGGGCTGGTGGGACTCGATCGGTATGGAAAAGGGGCTTGCACCGGAAACGCCCGGCACAAGCCCCGTCTTGTCCAACTATTCTGCCGCCGGTTGACCGACCTACTCGGCCGGTTCCGGCCGGGTCACGCGGATGTCATCGATGTAGATCACGCCGGCGCCATCCGGGGTCGGATTGTCCCGGTCGCCCACGCCGATGAACAGCGTCTTGACCCTGGTTTCATTCACGCCGAAGTCGGTCAGCGGGATCTTCCACTCGGTCCATTCATTGATGTTCACCGCCGCCGGATCCGGATGGACAACAACGCCCGTCTTGTTGCTGCTGTCCTGGATCGCGACGTACAACTGGTCCGGACTGTTGCCCGGCTGCGGATCGTCTCCGATCTCCGCCACCTGCCACTGCCCGGTCGCGCCCGTCGACGCAACGTTGGAGAACTCGGCCGTCGTGACAGCATTCGTATTGTGGCTGGTCACGCACAGACCGATGAGCACGCTGCCAAACATGGAGACCGACACCGGCGCACCGTCGTCCTGCTCCAGGTCAACCCAGGCGTTGCCGTCGGCGGAGTACTCGGCGGTGAAGACGTCGCCGGTGCGAGTCAGCCTCACCCAGTACGGAGCCTGGAGCCCGGCTTGCGTCGCGCTGGCACAGTCCGTAGCGGCGAACTCACGCCACCCGAACGAGACACCGTTGGCCGGCGACACCACAAGGTACACGAACTTCGAGGACGGATCGAGGCTCTCGCGGATCATCAGGCCGCCCTTCGCCCAGCCGTTGGTGTTTCCGATGCTGTCCACTCTCACGGTCATCGTGCCGTTGCCGTTGAGCCGCTTGTAGGCGAAACGGAAGTCATCGGCCGTATCCCAGATGTCGTGGCCGGCGCCGCCCATGGTAATGCTGCCGTCGGCCGCCTCGACAAAGGACACCGGGCTGCCCCGGAACCAGACCGTCAGATCGGTGACGCCGTTGATCGTCCAGTCCTGCGTCCCATCGAGCGGCAACTCCGCCTCGCTGTAATACGGCGAGATGATGTTGTTGTAATCGAGGGGCATGGACTGGCTGCCGCTGTGAACGATCGTCTCCTCCTGGAACGGAGGATCGAAGTAGCCGACGATCGAGCCGGTGCCATTGATCAGGCCGTCGATCCAGATTTCCCAGATGGCGTCGCCTGTCTCGAAATCATCCGGCGAATAACGCTCGAAGTCATCGACGACGATGAAGTCCGCCGTCGTGAAACTCCAGACGTTGCCTATCCACGGGCTCTCCGAATCGGCGTTGTTGACCTCATCGACGCGCCAGTAGTAGGTCTTGTTCCACTCGAGCATGCCGGGATCGAAGGACATGGCATCGAGCGCCTGTTGGCCCTGGTAAATGCCGACGGCCGAGGTATCGGCCGCCGCCACGGCGTCTTTGTCCTGGCCGAAGTAGACCTGGTGTTGCACGGCGCGTTCGCCCGCATTCCACAGCAAAATCGGCGCTTGCGTCACACCGACCGCACCGCTAACCGGACTGGGGCCGCTGGCACGCAGAGGCGCGGAGTAGGCGCCCTGCGGGATCAGTTCCTTCGTAATGGAGGGGCTTTCCCAGCTCAACTGGGCCACGGCCACACCACCGCTGTCATAGAACTCCATGACGATCGGATAGCGCTTGCCGCCTTCCAGATCGATCGAAGCCTTCACCTCCGTGGCGGCGCGACGATTGGTCCAGAAGTCCATGATCTGGATATCATTGACCGACAGCCGCACACCATCTTCCGTATTCGCATAGAACGTATAGGTTCCCGTAAAGGGCACATCGATCTCGCCCACCCAACGCACGGAGAAGTTGTCGTTGGGCAGAGTGGCGTCTGGAGTGGCGTCACCCCAGTCGAAGTCGATCTGCGGATCGATCCGGCTGAGAACGGGCAGGCCCAAGAGGTCCGCGTTGGCGTAGTACAAGCCCCTGATGCCGCCGCCTTCGCCAAGCGTTCGGAAGCTCCAGACCGCGCCAATCTCCAGGCCGCCGGTGACAACGTGCTCATCGACGCGCCAGTAGTACACCGTGTCGGGTTCGAGAGCGCCGGCTTCGAACATATGCGGAACCTTGGTGACCTGGAACGCGTCCTCAGATCCCTCGGCCACAGCCGTCTGATCCGTGCTGAAGTAGATGTCGTGTGACACGGCGTTCTGGCCTGGGAGCCAGGTCAGCGTGACGTCCTCGAAATCGATCCACTTGGCGCCGTCCTTCGGGTCCGGCTCGTAGGCCGTCAAAGGAGCCACAGAGAAGCTCCAGACGTCACCTTCGTGGGTCGTCCCATCCAGCTCGACCTCATCGACGCGCCAATAGTAGGTCGTCCCCGGCGTCAGGCCCAGACCGTAGAAATACGTCGTCATGCCATACTTCGGGGCGGCAAGGTCGGCCGCCGTGAGCTCAGGGCTCGTTCCCATATAGATATCATGGAAGACGGCCGTCTCGCCCTTCGTCCACCGGAACAGCGGCAGCGCGATCCCCTTGGCGCCGTCCGCCGGATCCGGCTGCCAGGCCTTGACCCAGGGCTCGCGGACGAGATTGCCGACCATGTACTCGACGGCGTTGGCGAACAGGATCTTACCCTGCTCGTTGAGGTTGAATTCGCCGCGCCCGAAGCCTTCGCCCTCGCGCGTCCCGGCACAGAAGATCATCCGTTTCCCTGCCGGAGTCTGGGCGCCGCCGGCATAGAACGGCTCGCCGGCATCCCACTCGGCGACGATGGTTCTTTCGCCGGTGAGTGTTTTGGCCAGCAGTCTGCCGTTGCCGACATCGACGCCGCCTGGAAAGGAGACCGTCCCGGATCCTACGGACTGGTCGTAGATGTCGACGCTGAAGTCGGCAGCAAGCTCGACGCCGCCGAAGATCGGATGGTGTGGGTCGACCGCCACCAGCGTGGGAGTGCCGCCGTCTTCGCTCAGCGAATCATTGCCGTACCACACCCATCGGTTACTCCGAGTGATGTACGGCGTCATCTGAATGAGCGGCGCGCTGACGCCGTTCCATCGGGCGATCTCCGTGGCGTCGTTAGCGTAATCGCCGCTGTTGCTGTTTCGACTGACGATCACCAGGTCGGCCGCGTTGAGCGCCGCGATCTTGTCGTCATCAAGCGTGCGCCAGTACCCGTTACCGAACGAAGCGATCTGGTAATCCACGGTATGTCCCAGGGATACCAGGAAATCCGCCGCCGCCTGGTCGTCGGGTACACTGTCCGGCCGCTCGTCGTAGGCGTCGGACACCCAGACGATGTTGGCGGCATGCACCGCCGGCGCCAGGAATAGCCCCAGCACCATAAGAACAAACAAAAACTTCTTACACATAACAATCCTCCTTCATACCCCAATAACTATTCGGATTTCATCAAACTGATATCGTCGATGTAGATGCGACCGGTTCCATCCGCTTGCGGATTCTCGCGGTCGCCCACGCCGATGTAGAGCGTCTTGATGCGCGCCATGTTCACGCCGGCATCCGCAAACTCACTGAACGGGATCGGCCATCTGACCCAGTCGCGGCTGGTCGCCAGAGCCGGGTCGGGATGGGTTACCGCGTGAACGTTGCCGGAGGTATCTTCCAGGGCGACGTACACCGGTGCCGCATCGTTCGTCGAATTGCCCCTGACGAAAAGAACCAGCACGCCGGCGCCACCGGCCGTCCAGTCCTGGGATGGAGCGAGCGGCAGCTCAGCTTCGCTGTAGAAGGGCTCAACGATGTTGTTGTAGTCGACGGGCATGGACTGCAAACCGCCATGCACGATCGTCGTCTCGGCAAAAGGCGGATCGAAGTTACCCACGATCGCGCCGGTGCCGTTCGTCAGGCCGTCAATCCAGACCTCCCAGATGGCGTCGCCCGTCTCGAAATCATCGAGGTAGCTCTCGAAATCATCGATGGATCCGATTGTGGTGAAGCTCCAGACCGGGCCGGCCTTCACGACGCCACCGGCGAGCTGTTCATCGACGCGCCAATAGTACGTCGCCAGGCCCTCCAGATCTTCCGGCGTAAAGGCCGTCTCTTCCTGGATCCCCTTGTCGGCCGCCGCGGCGGCCTCATTCACGTCGGCGAAGGCATCGCTGAAGTAGACCTGATGGGTAACGGCTCCGTACCCGGGCAACCACGTCAGGGTCGCCGCAGCAGAAACATCCATCGCGCCGTCCGCCGGCGTGGGATAATACGCCGTCAGTGCCTGCGTCATGAAGGACCAGACATCGCCCTCTGTGACGGTTCCATCGGCCTGGATCTCATCGACCCGCCAGTAGTACGTCTGTCCGGCTTCCAGACCCGGCGGGTGGTAGTACACCATCGCCGGCATACTCGGCATCGCCAGGTTCTCCTCCGTTAGTTCCGGGGAGGTGCCGAGATAGAGCTTGTGCAGGACGCCGTTGAGGCCGGCGCTCCACCGGAAGAGCGGCACGCTTGCCGGTGCGGCCATCTCGCCGTCGGCCGGCGACGGGCTGCCCGCTTTGAAGACCCCGTCCGGGGCATAGATGCCGGGCTGGTAGCCAAAGAAATCGATGTCGAGGGCGCCGCTCTGGGGTGTAGCGCCCACCCCCATCGCAATGTAGCTGTCGCTGTAGTCGTCCCCATTGCCGGCGGTAACGTAGAACACGTCCGGCTCTAAAGAACCGTCCATGTAGATCTGCACCATATGAGTGCCACTGCCGGTCGGGTCCGCCTGGATCGTGATCCAGAATTCATGCCACTGCGTCGGATCAAACTCCAAGACCTGCACAGTTCCCGGCTCATCTCCCTGGATATCAACGTCGCCCGTGACCGTAGTACCGTTGAGCTTGTTCATCGTCAGCCCGCTCCTGCCTTCCAGTTCGTCATCGTCGGCCGCCAGACACAGGGCAAAGGAGATCACCTTGTCCCCATTCGACTGCCGGACGTTGAAATTGTCCTTGCCGCCGTCGTGGGGCACATAGCCATCCCCTTCCACTGGATAGGGGGTCTTGGAGCCGCCGTCGTTGAGGTCATCCAGCGGCCCGGACGTAGGAATGCGGGCGCGAAACGAAATGGTCACCCCCGTGTCGAGGACCGTGCCGGCCACATCCCCGCCGACGTCGCCGGTAATGCTGTGGCCGAACATAATCTTGCGGTTGCTCGGATCGGCCGGATTTGGACGGGGATCGCCGCAATCCTGCATTCTCAAGAAGGTCGTACCATCCTCTTCCAGCGCCATCGCGCCGCCCGGGGCACCCTGGCCGATCTCAGACTCGTCCCAGGCGTCGGAACCATTATCGTGACTCCACGTCCCGTCCAACGCCGAGAAAGCGCCCCCCGGAGATGCTTTCTTGCCTTCATACATGTGCGCCCACCAGTTCGCAGGGGCCGGGTACACGCTGGCCAACGCGTAGCTGGAGAACATTGCCGTTAGCACGACGACGGTAAAAAGAACAGACTTACGATACATCATTTGGCCCTCCAAATGCCGGTGTTGTCACACATGCCGGGCCCACACGTCCCAACACTTGATGCCGGGCCGGACACCGTCGGAGAATGCGACTGCTCCCGACCCGATGCCACGTGAATTGTCATGCACACGTCTACCCGATACGGTGCTCGCGCAGCGTGCGCATTGCGATACCCGTTTGTCACCTCCTTCCTTAGAGTGGCCCACAGCGGGCATGTCAGTAGGTGTAACGGAACCTCAACGCAGATGGTAAACCGCCCCTGTCAGAGCGTACCTCGCGCGCGACCCTTCCTTTGGAAATCCATACACCCGTTGTAAAACCAGACCCACGATCGAATTTTGCCATACCAACCAACAAAAATCGCAGAAACTGCCACTATCATTTATACCAGATCGATGGGGGACGGGTCAAGAAAATTGTCGCGACGTGAGTGTGGCGCGGGAACCGGGTCCAATCCGCCTCTTAGAGGCCCCCCAGGCCCCTTCAGACGAAGATCCGCCGGATTAGGCCCCCTCGTTGAGCATCTTCTTGGTGCGGAGGATATGGTGGTAGTGCTGGGCGAAGCGATGGGCCTCGTCGCGGACGTACTGCAGCAGTTTGCGGGCCGGGGAGTTGGCCGGCAGTTTCAGCGGCTGCGAGCTGCCCTGGAGGTAAATATCCTCCTGCCGCTTGGCGATGGAGGCGATTTTCGTGTGCGGCGTCTCCATCTCGGGGGCATCGCCTGCACCGACTTCGGCGATCATCTCCCCGAGCGCCGCCTCGGCGGCCCTCAGATGCCCCAGGCCCCCGTCGATGAGGATCAGGTCGGGCCACAATTCCTCCCCACGAAGGGCGTATTTGTACCGCCGGCGGACGACCTCGGCGATCATGGCATAGTCGTCGATGCCCTTGACCGTCTTGATCTTGAAGCGTCGATAGCCATTCTTGAACGGCCGGCCGTCGATGAACTTCACCAAAGAACCCACGGCCTCGGCCCCGCTGATGTTGGCGATGTCGATCCCTTCGACGATACGAACCTGACCCGGCGCCTGCAGGATCTCGCGGAGCTTGACCAGGGCCTCGGTCGGGTCGCCTGCAAAGACCTCCGGCTGCACGTGCTCACCCGGCGTGCCGCGAGCGTCGAGGCTCTCGATCAGCCGGATGCGGTCCCGCAGCATCGCCGCTTGCTCGTAGTCGAGATTCTTCGAGGTCTCCGCCATCCGCTGCCGCAGCTCGCGGAGCACCGTCGAACGCTTCGAGCGCAGGAACCGCACGAGGTCCTTGACGATCCCCTTGTACGCATCCTTCTCGATTCGAGCCCCGCAGGGAGCCGTGCATTGCTTGATGCTGTGCAGCAGGCAGGGCCGGAAGAACCGCCGCTTGGGATTGTCGGCCCCGATCTCCAGGCTGCACGTCCGAAAGCGGAAGATCTTCTGCATCTCCACGAGGACCGCCCGCAGGTCCCGGACGTTGGGGAACGGACCAAATAGGACGGTCCCCTTCTGTCGCGGCTTGCGAGTGATGTAGACGCCGGGGAAGTCCTCGCGCGTCGTGATCTCCAGGTATGGGAAGGTCTTGTCGTCGGTCAGATCCATGTTGTACGGCGGGCGAATGTCCTTGATCAGCCGGGCCTCCTTGAGCATCGCATCGACCTCGCTCTCGGTTTCGAGGAAATCCACGTGATCGACCCGGTTGACCATCTCCGCGATGTGCGGCCCCCGCGAGGCCTCCAGGTTGCTGCTCGGCTGAAAGTAGCTGGCCACCCGCGAGCGCAGGCTCTTCGCCTTGCCGATGTAGAGGACGACATCATCGGGGCCCTTCATGAAGTACAGCCCCGGCCCCGTCGGGAACTCCCGGACCTGCTCGCGAATCGTTTCGAGTTTACTGTTGGCCATTTCCGGTTTACGATATCCTGCGCGTACACACTACGTATCGGCCCAAAGGCCGGTCTCATTGTAGCTGGAAAATCGCAGGTCGTAAATTCAATGCCGCAGGCACGCCAGATCATTCACGTGGATATGGACGCGTTTTACGCCTCCGTGGAGCAGCTCGATCATCCGGAGCTGCGGGGCAAGGCCGTGATTGTCGGCGGCGATCCGAAGAGCCGAGGCGTGGTCAGCGCCGCCTCGTACGAGGCCCGCAAGTTCGGCGTCCACAGCGCCATGCCCACGGCCCAGGCGCTGCGATTGTGCCCGCACGCCGTGCTGCTGCCCGTCCGCATGGAGCGCTACGCGGAGGTCTCGCACGCGATCCACGCCATTTTCGAGCGGTACACGCCCCTCGTCGAGCCCATCTCGCTCGACGAAGCCTTTCTCGACGTGACCGACAGCACCAACCTGTTCGGGACCGCCGAGCAGATCGGCCGGGCCATCAAGAAGGAAATCAAAGGGCAGACCCATCTGACGGCTTCCGTCGGAATCGCGCCGAACAAATTCCTGGCCAAGCTGGCCTCCGACCTGAAAAAGCCCGACGGTTTCGTCGCCGTCACCGAGCAGAACAAGCAGCAGGTCCTCGATCCGCTTGGGGTCGGCAGAATCTGGGGCGTCGGCAAGGTTACGGAGAAGGCCCTGCGCGATCGCGGCATCCGAACCATCGGCGAGCTTCGACGCCGCACGCCGGGGGAACTCAAGGACATTGTGGGTAATACCGCCGGGGAGCTTCTGCGCCTGGCTCGCGGCGAGGATGATCGCCAGGTCGAGCCGGACCGACAGTGCAAAAGCCTTTCGAGCGAACAGACGTTCGCTGCGGATATCAGCGACGAGACCGTCCTACTGAGCGTTCTCCTCCAACAAGTCGAAGAAGTCGCCCAGCGGCTTCGCCGCCGGCAGCTCAAGGCAAAGACCATCACCTTGAAGCTGCGCTACGGCGACTTCCGAACGGTGACGCGCAGCGAGACGTTGAGCGAGCCGACCCACCTGACGAAGCCGCTATGGGAGACCGCCGAGCGTGTCTTCCGCCGGTGGCAGAGCCGCTCGGCCGGCGCGTTGCGTCTGCTGGGCTTCGGCGCCTCCGGCCTGGAGCCCGAGCACGCCGGCCAGCAATCCCTGTTCGCGAACCCCGACCGCGAGAGGCTCAAGCGATTGGATCAGGCCATGGACAAAATCCGCGACCGCTACGGCAAACGAGCCGTCCACCGGGGCACTTCAACAGACCCGCACGACCCTTAGTCGTAAATCGCAAGTCATGAATTGTAGATCCGCAGTCCTCTGGCGACACTGCGGATGTACGCGGCGGCCTTGTCGTACTCCTCTGCGTTCGGCAGATGCTCCAGCATCAAGGGCACGCCGGGGAAGCGGCTCAGCTCTTTCAGGAACACGGCGTAGTCCAGGCCGCCCAAGCCGGGGCGGACCTCGTTGAGATGCGTCGTCAGTTGCGGCTCCAGGAGAATATCCTTGGCGTGGCAGCTCTTGATGTGCGGGCCGAGTTTCTCGAAGCACTCGCGGATCAGCGCCGCGTTGCCGTAGTACCGCTGCGGGCTGCACACGAGGTTGACCGGGTCGAGGTGCACCGCGAATTGCTTGCGGTCGATCGCCCGGAACAGTTGCAGATATGAATCCGCCGAATCGGGATACGCCCACGGCATCGTTTCGAGCGTGAAATACGTCCGCGTCGGCTTGACCGCGTCGATGATCGAGCGCGTCGTCTCGACGATCATGTCGAAGGCCTCTTTCGTAAAGTTGGCGGCGTCCGGACCATCCCACTTCTCGCTGCGCGAGCCGGCGATGTTGACACAGCAGCGGGCCCCGATGCGATCCGCCAGCGCCAACTGCCGGCGGCACTTCTCCAGAGCGGCCTTTCGCGTCGCCTCGTCCGGGCTGATCGGATTGCTCCAGGCCCCCACTTCCGCGATGATGATGTCCGCCTCGCGGGCGGCGTCTTCATAGGCCTGGACGTCGTCATCGGAGGCATCGGCCCCGACCGGACAATAGGCAGCAGAGTACCCGAGCTTGCGCAGGGCCGCGATCCAGCCCTCGGGGCCCTGGACCTTCTCAAAAACCGGTCCGCCAAGCCGCAGTCTGGACGGCGGATTCGCCGCGATACCCCTGCTCGACGCAAAACCGGCCATCGCCAATCCGCCATACAGGCCGAGAGACTGCTTCAACAAACCGCGTCGCGAAATGCCCTGCTCCATTTTCCGATCTCCTTCACGGGCTGCCATCGTTTGCCTTACCTCAGGAACCTGGACGTACTCTAACGCAATGACAACTCCAAGACAAGACCGGCCCCATTCGTGTTATAATAGGGCGTAAGAGAAACAAGATGATATCCGGCTCCCAAACAACTGTGAGGTATGGTCCCATGGCAAAGCGCAATCTCGTCTGTGTTCTGTTGCTAATGGGCTGCTTCGGCACTCGCCCGCCCGCCGTGCAGGCCATTGACAAACCCGAACTGGAGAGAGAACTCGTCGCGTATTTCAACGAGCGTATGTACAATTGCTGTCGATCCGTGACGCTGACGCGCCAAACGGGTGATACCTACGAGGGATTCGTCGTCTTCGTAAACGGCCGGCGCAACGATCTGAAGGTCACCGTCACAGACCGCAAGATCGAGTACACGTTCATTCGACCGACGCCGTTGGGACGGGCGATCGGTCCGGCCCCCGGCGCCGATACCCTCGAAAGCCCCGGCTTCACGCGCGAGATGTACGACAGAATCCAAAAGGGCATGTCCCACACGCAGGTCGCCGGGATTCTCGGGACGCCGGGACGTCAGGTCAGCAGCTCTTACTTCGATGGCGCCGTGAACCAGATCCGCGTCTGGATGAACCCGGACGATTCACACATCTGCGCCGTTTTCCAGAACGACAAGGTCCTGGTCAAGACGCAGTACGGACTGGAGCGAGTCTCGCTGCAAGCCGCCCAGGGGCGCGACGAGATGGACTACTTCGACAAGTGGCTCCTGGCCAAGCGGATCGACGGACGGATCGTACCGCTGGGTCTCTCGTTCGGACAGTGGCTAAAGAAGGCGCGTGACACGCTGATGGAAACGTCGGACGAGCCGCTGCTCGATATCATCGAGGAGGGCGATCAGATCATCTTGCACTGGGCGCACGAAGACGCCGGGGACCTGACACGGGATACGTACGTCTACCTCACTTGTCTGCGGCCCCAGGACCCGAATGTGAATCTCCCCGAAGCGACCGACGCCGAGCGAATCTGCATTCCCTCCAGCATTCGCATCGATGGGCAGGAGGTAGACAGCCCGACCCAAGCCTGGAAGGCCATGGCCGCCCTGGCGCCTCGACCGAACGATTGAGTCACGGAGATCACCACTGATGGGCTACAACTCGTACGCGTAGAACGCAACGCCCTCGAAGGTGTAGACCTCCGGAAACTCCTTGATGAGCTTGTCCTTCTCCGTTTCGCTGATCGTGTAGAAGTGTGTGTTGTCCTTTTCCTTCCAAAGCCGATAGACGGGCTTGGTCTCCAGCGGCTGCTGACCCTCGGGATAGGCGTAGAACACGATCCCCTCGAACGTCCAGGCATCCGGGAAGTCGTTGACGAGCTTGTCCTTCTCGCTCTCGCTGATCGTGTAGAAGTGGCTGCCCCCCTTCTCGGACCAGAAGCGATAGACAGGTGCCATACCCTCGATGTATGGCGTGGTCGCCGCCCGATACACGGGGCCTTCGTGCGTCCAGGAATACGAGTACTCGTCGATGAGCTTGTTCCTCTCGCGCTCGTCGATCGTGTAGAAGTGCCGGCCGGTCGTGGGCGACCAGAAGCGATGCACCTCGCTCAAGGCCGATCTCACCAGGTTGCCCGTTTCCAGAACGAAGTCATCGAGGTGGGCGTCGCCGGAGTTGACCTCCACCATATCGGCTCCGCCGCCGAGAAACAGATGGAGAGGCTGCCCGCCCCACGACGTCTGCAGCAGCCCCGGGACCATGGCCCAGGCGTTCTTGCTGCCGTAGCCGATGCCGCTCAGATACAATTCATCGAGCGCCGCGTCGTACGATACATAGAGCATGCCGTCTTCCGCGCGTCTGTCGGCAAAGTCAATCTGCTCGCGCCCGTCATCGAACGCCTCATACCACACGTAGGGATAGAGTCGGTTGCACCCGGCGCCAAACTGCACGTGTTGCACGTCGAGATTGTCGGTCTCGGGGGTCAATCCGACCGACACCCATGCGACCGCGTCGTTGATCAAAGCGTAGTGGAAATTCACCTTGAAGGAGAAATCCGCCGTGGGGTCGATTCGCCAGTCGTCGCCGAGGTAAAAGGCCGGGACTCCCATCGCCTTCGCAGTGGACCGCAGTTCGAGCCGCCCGTTGACCTCCTCCAGCCAGCAATCGGTCAGATTGTCCCCGTAATACTGCCAGATCTCTCCCTGCGCGTTGTCGTCGAAATCGTCGGCGACAACGGGCACGTTGACATCGGGCGAGGCCGCAGTGATCGCAAGACTGAAGTAGAGCCCGCCGGTAATGACCGCGTAGTCATTTCCGGCCGGTGGAATCGCCTGTCCCCAATGCGGATGGCCCGAGGTATCGCGCCCCGCGCCCCATCCGACGACCGAGCCGTCATTCTTCAGAGCCAGACAATGCAGGTAGCCGGCCGCGACATCCATGTAGTCTTTGCCCGCGGGGACCTGTGCGAGGCCGTACCCGTATACGTCACTGCCCCACCAGACGACGGCGCCATTGTCTCTAACGGCCAGGCAGTAGCGCCCGCCGCCGGCAATCGCTGTGAACGTGCCGCCCATCGGAGCGCCTTCCGCGGCTCCCCAGTATCCCCAGACAACAATCGAGCCGTCGGCGTGCAGCGCCAGCGCGTGGTCGTCGCCGGCGGCAATCGCGTTGAAGCCGCCTTTCGTCGGCGCACCGGTCACCTGGCCCCATCGGTCACTGCCCCAGCAAACGACGGCGCCATCGGCTCTCAGCGCCACGGCGAAGAACTCGCCGCCGTCAACGGCGATGAAATCGTTTCCGGCCGGCGCGTCGGAGACCTGCCCGCGCAGATCGTTGCCCCAGGCGGCAATCGAGCCGTCGCCGCGAATCGCCAGACTGAAATCCGCGCCCGCCCCAATCGCCTTGTAGGTCCCGGGCGGCACGTCGCATTCGCCCTCGTCGTTCTGCCCCCAGGCCACGACCGTACCGTCGGACTTCAGCGCCAGTGCATGCGCGTCGCCGGCGGCAATGGCCACGTAGTCTTTGCCTGCCGGCAGCCGGCTCACCTGGCCGTCATCGTCCGAGCCCCACGCCCGCAGATCACCCGCCGCGGCGCAAACGCCCACACAGACATTCACACAGACAACCACCAACAACAGGTTGTAGATCGTCGACCGTCTCATGGTCAGTTCTCCTTACTCCGTTCCCCTCGTGTTCTTCTGCATCCGTCCCCGCTGCGCGCACACAGCGCACGCGTAGCGAACGCACCTGCCGTCCGTAGCTGTCGGAAACAAGCCTCTGGCTTTTTCTTGGAGTCTTGAGTCGTCGGAAGGAAGGCCCCTCTAACCGGAAACTGAGAACCCAAGACTCGCTCAGTCAATGGAATTGGGCTCCATCCCCCAACCGGATTGCGTAACCACCTCCTCGGTTGCGCGTGATCGCTTTGACAAGACTGTCGCTTAATGACCCTCCCCGCATAGCTTTTGAGCCAGCCTCATCAGACGAACGAGCACGTGATCCCATTCGGTTCGTCTCCCCAACGCGGGATGAGGCTGAACCCCCGTGCCTATATTAATGCGTGGTTATTATACCATTTTCAGGGCCCGGCTGCAAGCTTTCTTGGCAATAATTGCACCGCCGGGACCGGCCCGATCCGACCCAAGGCCGCACATTCGGTTCACCGGTCCAGGACCTGCCCGCCCGCAAGCAACTCCGCCCGCAATTCTGTGTAATCCACTTGCTGCACGGGGCAGCCGGCCTCAATCGCCAGCGCCCCGGCGGTGGCCGCACTCTGACCGAGGATCATAAAGACCGGCTCCATTCGGATCGACCCGTAGGCAATATGCGACGACGAAACACACACCGGCACAATCAGGTTTGTGCACTCATCCTGTGTCGGCAGCATCGCACCAAGGGCGATTTTATAGGGCCTGGGCGGCCTGACGCCCACGTCGCCCTCATTCTGCACCAAGCCGTCTTCCGTAACGTATCTCTGGACGTTGTGGGAATCCATCGTATAGGAGCCCATCCCGACCGACTGCGGCGTCTCCCGCCGGACCAGGCAATCCTGCTCGGTCATCACGTACCGGCCCACCATCCGCCGGGCCTCACGAATATAGAGCTGGTGCGGCCAATGCCCGTTGCCCGCGAACTCATCCTTCGCCAGCCCCCACCCGCTCATCGGCCCCCGCACGTCCTCCGGCACACGCGGATCGTTCGCCAGAAAATACATCAGACCTTTCTGATAAACCGTGTGCTCCTCAACGATCTCGCGCCGGCGATCGTACGACGCCTCGGGATAATCGTAGTTCCTCCCGATATTGTCGGTACTGAAAGGCCCGTGATTGTTCGTATCGGTCTTCTTGTTCGGGATGGCGTCGAATTTCTGAAAGACCTCGCGCCAACCGGTAGCGAGCACGCGCAGCAGCAGCTCATACTGCTTTGGATCGTACCCCGCCGGCATCGGAAACGGCACGCGATTCTCCTGAACCTGCGTCAGGCACATCCGAAAGCAGTACGCCTGAACGCGATGGTCCGCCTGTCCATCCTCACCCGGCGGCTCCGCGCTGATCCGCGCCAGCAAACCGCTCGCCGGATCGCCCGGCACAACATACGGATCGACCGGTTTCTTGAAATAGTGGCCGTGATGCCGCGCGCCTTTCTGGACGCCGTTCCACTGCTCGCCGTACTGCGCAGCCGACTCGCGTCCCACGTGGTAACTGACGCCGGCCGCCGCCATCAGATCACCTTCATAGGTTGCGTCGATGAAGATGCGACCCGCGAACTTCTTTCCGCTCAGCATCGCAATCGAGACGATGCGCGCGCCGTCTTTCTTCACGCCGTTCTCACGGTCGAGCCATTCGTCACGATAGACCGGGATCTCGTACTCGGCGATGAGATCCTCAAAGACCTGTTCCGCCACGTGCGGCTCGAAGACCCACATGGTCCGCTTATCCTGGTCGATGGCCGGCGCCCCCTGCCCCCGATTGCCGAACTCTTCCTGCCTCTGCCAGCGCCAGGCCTCGGGCTGCTGATAGCACTGCCAGACGCGATGGTAGAATTCGCGGGCCAGGCCGCCGATGACCGACTTATCGCCTATGTCGGTGAAGCCGAGGCCGCCGCTGCTCATGCCGCCCAGATGCTTCTCAGGGCAGACCACGATCACGGACCTACCCATGCGGCGGGCCTGCGCCGCCGCCGTCACCGCCGCACTCGTGCCGCCATAGATCACAACCTCCGCTCTGCCGCGCACCTGTCCGCCCGTGGCAACGCCGTTCAGCATAACGCTCGTACAAATCAAAAACGCCAGAGACATTCGTTTCATTTCATTCCACGGCAAGCGAGCAAAGCCGGCCTCCATAAACGGTTCTTATTAACCATCGAATGCTCAAATGCAACCGACGATGTCACCCCCGCGCAGGCGAGGGTCCAGGAACACCCAGGAAGGTACTGGATTCCCGCCTGCGCGGGAATGACATGGTCCGTTCCGTGATTCAATGGGCTGTTCAATCATCCTTGTTCTCGGCCGAAACGCCGGCGGTGAGGACGAATTTCATGGCCTGATCCACCGGTAAATCGACTGCCCGGATCCGGCTCCTCGGAACCATGACCGTGAAGCCACCCAGTTGGTAGCTCATGGGCAGATAGACGGCGACCGTCTCCTTGTCCCCGATACCTTTGGGAAGGTCGTCAAAGGCCTCGCGAGTCACCAGACCCATGAGCCGCGTGTCGTCGTCGAGGAAGGAGACCATGACCGTCTTGTCGAAATCCTTCTTCTTCGAAGCGTCGAAAAAGCCCACCAGGTCGCGAATCGATCCGTAGATGGACTTGACGCCGGGAACCTTCTGCAACAGGGCCTCACCCAGCGCGAGCAGCTTGCGAAAGATCCAAATCCTCAGCAGAATGCCAATGCTCAGGACGAGGAAGAACCCCGCGAGAACGCCCATGCCAGGCCGGTAGTAATCGCGGATAACGAACCGGATGGCCTGGCCGAGCACCGACTCGGCCGTCGCGGCCAGCCAGTAGATCAGGTACAACGTCAGCGCGATGGGCAAGATCGCGATCAGGCCCTGAAGGAAAAGTTTACCGATCTTCTTCATCCTTTTGATCTCCGTACTGAAGAGCATCCATCCTCGCGATGCACTCGCATGGCAGCAGCGTTCATCGCATCAACCGGACCTTCCATTTGTCTTCACACACGTCGCGCCGGCACGTTGCCACATGGCATCGTACCCGAACCACCGGCAAGACTTCAATCTCCTTTTCGATTCATTGGGACCGCAAACCCACGCCGTGAACCACACGAACCACGTTATGTCCACGAACTGACGGTTCGATGTCGATACGGCCCCTTTATCACGATCGCGCCCGCCACTACCCCTTACATCGGCCGCTTCCCGCAAATGGGGATGGGCCCTATCCTGTAGCGAAAAACAGGGCAAGTAGAGGGTCAGCAAGTAGAGGGTCAGCCCTCAAAATAGAAATTAGGGCTTGCTTGAGGCGTAGGGGGAATTCCGGGGACACGATACTCATTGCGGATTCCTGGGACATCGGATTCCGGGACGTCCGGGCGGAATGGCGTGGACATACGACTGACTCCCTGGGTGTTGTTGACGTCCGGGGGCAAGGCCGGTAGATTCATGCCATGGCAAGATTAGCGAGAGTTGTGGTTCGCGTCGGGCCCCTGCGGGAGCGGGTGAAGGATTGGCGGCCGTTCCTGGCAGAGGCGATGGCGGTGGAAGAAGCCGAGTTATTGCGCCGTCACGCGCGAACGGGACGGCCCCTCGGTGAGAACGCGTTTCCGGATCGTATCGAGCGAACGTTGCACCGAATCGTGCGGCCCGCCAAGCCAGGCCGCAAGGCCACACAACAGGAGAAATGAGTATTGTGTCCCCGGATATCCCCCCGGATATCCCCGGATATCATGTCTGACCTCGCCCCAATGACGCACCCGCGGTGGGCGGGCTGACGGCGCCTTCGCAGGATTTCGGGCATCAGGGGCTTGCCTTTCCGGGTGCGCCTCCGTATGATCTCGGTGAAGTACGTTCGGCAGAACCGGTGCTCCCGGGACTCGCTGCAGGGATGGTGAAGGGCCACAAGGATAGAGGGCTGAAATATGGAGATTTTGGATCTTGTTGTGCTTTCAGCGGGTCAGGGCACGAGAGTGGGCAGCCTCGTTCCGAAGCAATTCATGACACTCGCCGACAAACCGGTGATCATACATGGCATCGAGGTCTTTGAACGCCTCCCCTACATCGGGACAAAGTACGTCGTCTGCGCGCACGACCAGATGGGCCAGATGAGAGAAGTTCTGTCTGAATACGGGATCTCCAATTGGGTCCTGGTCGAAGGTGGCGAGGTGCGTTCGGCGTCGGTGCGCCATGGCCTGGCACAAGTGCGAACCGAGCGGGTCATTACCCACAACGCGGTCATGCCCCTGGTGACGGAGCGGCTTGTGAATCAGGTGGTTACCGAAGACTATGACTGCGTCACGACGGTCACACCCCTGGAGCATAACCTCTGTGAAGGAGAGGATTTTGGAGCGAACATCGTTCCCCGCAGAGGGCTGAAGCTTATCAACACGCCGCAGAGCTTTCGCACACAGATCTTCCGAGACTGCCATGAGAAAGCTGCTCGAGAAGGCTACATCCCCGCCAGCGATTGCGAGTTGATGCTGCACTATGGATGCCAGGTACGATTCGTCCCGGGCATACCGGAGAATTTCAAGATCACCGTGCCCTTGGACCTGATCATCGCGGAGGCAATCCTCAAGAGCCGCGCGCCGGTGAGCGGCCGGCGGCAGACCCCGGCGGACGTCACATGGGCGGCACGAAGATCAAGATATGCCGGCCGGATCGAGAACGTCGCAGCGCCGAAGCAATCGCAATGACGACCGCGAGATCCGTCGTGCGATCCGTCTTGACCGGTCTCCTGAAGCCGTTGTTCTCCTTGCCTATCCGCAGGAGGGCGGAACGATCCGTATTGCTGGTCTGCAGCAGCGAGCTCACGGCGGATTATCTGGCCGAGGCTTGGACCATTCTGAAGGCGGAGCCGCGGTTGCGCTTCCGGCTCTTGATGCCTGCCGTGCAGGAGAACCCGGGGCAGTTCGAGCGGATCCGCGCCAAGCTTCCTCTGCCAGAGATACGCTCCTTCTGGGCACACATCGTCCGCTGGGACCTGATCGTGGTGGCGGATCACACGAACGCCCCCCTCATCGACAAGGCGCGATGCCCCACGATTCGCCTGTCCCACGGCTTTCCGGGCAAATCCTGGCGCGGCAAGCCGTACGCCTTTGGAGACAAGGCGTATACGAGTGACGGCCATATCCGTTATACGCGTGTGTTTGTCCCAAGCGAAGCGGCAAGAGAACTCGCGGAGAGCATAGACGCGGCGTTTCGAGGCGTGGTCGCTGTTGTCGGCAGTCCAGGCGACGACAGAATGCTGGCCGAACTGGGCCGACGCGACGAGCACCGCAAACGGCTTGGCTTCCAGCCGAACGACATTGTCGTGTTTGTCACAAGCACCTGGGGACCGCACAGCCTGTTCTCCCGCATGGGCGACGTGATCCTGGAGAGGGCCCGAGAGCTGAAGGATGAGTTCCGCTTCATTCTCAGCGCACATCCGGCTGACTACCGCCAGACGGACGCCGGCGGGCGCGTGTGGGGCGAATACCTGCGAGAACAGAAGAAGTACGGATTCGCAGTGCGAGAGCCGTGTGAAGACTGGGTGCCATACATGGTCGCATGTGATATCATTCTGGCCGACCACACATCTCTGGCTATCCATGGTGCACTGTTGGGGCGTGCGATGGCCTACATTCCGATCCCTCTGGAGGCCGCCGCACGGGACACGATCATCCAGCAACTGGCGGAGATCTCGCCAAGGGTCCAAGAAGACGGCTTGAATCTGCGGGAGGCTTTGCTGAAAGCGCGCGACGACTATCCATTCGATAGGCTCGAACGACTGGCGGTGCAGATGAACTCCTGTCCCGGTCGGGCGGCCGATCGGATCCGAAACGAGACCTGGAAGCTGCTGGGACTTCCACCGGGGCACGACAGCAAGACATAACCTTGGTTCGCACCACGCGCCCCTGCAGCTTCATGGACCCGGCCGGCAGATCCCGCACGGAAGACGCGTCCCCCTCGGCACGAACTGAGGCCGTAGGCAGCGTGGCAACAGGTATGCTGACACCGGCAAGAAAGTACCGCCCCCGGACCCACGCCGGCGGATCGACAAGGTTGTTTGGGGCCACACAGGGCAAGCACGTCCACGACCGCAGCGCCCCACATGCGTCGTCTGAATTCGCCTCGTGTCGTTCAAGGCTTCAGACGGTTGGTCGCCGAGGGGCTTGTCAAGACTGGGGGATTCGCTACAATAGTCGGTTTTGGCGCCATTGGAAGTGGCACGGTCGATCCCTGGGAATGATGTCATGGCAGAACTTGCCGCCGGACTGCAAGAAGACAGGACATGCGATTCAGCACGCAGAGCGCACAAGACGGAGTGCGATGCGGCGGGTCTGTACGTCCATGTGCCGTTCTGCCGGAGCAAGTGCCGGTATTGCGGGTTCTACTCCGTGCCGGCAGCCGGCCGGGATACCGGGCGGCTGGTGCGGGCCCTGCTGACAGAGCTGGACCGCCATGAGGGGGCCGCGTTCCGCACGGCCTATGTCGGTGGGGGCAGCCCGACCGCCCTGCCAGCGGAGCAGTTGATCGGACTTGTCCGGCGGGTCCGCGAGCGGTTCGGTCGGATCGAGGAATTCACCGTCGAGTGCAATCCGGGGCAGGTGGAGCCGGAGCTGCTGGAGGGGCTGCGGGAGGCCGGCGTGGATCGGCTGTCGCTCGGAGCGCAGTCGTTCCATGCGGCGGAACTGGAGCGATTAGGACGCTGGCACAGCGTGGAAGAGATCGGCCACAGCGTGGCGATGGCGAGGCAGGCGGGCTTCGACAACCTTGGACTGGACCTGATCTTCGCGATCCCGGGCTCGACGCTCGAAGACTGGCGGTACAGTATCGAGGCGGCGATCGCGCTGAACATCCGGCACATCTCGGCGTATAGCCTGAGTTTCGAGCCGGGGACCGTATTCGACCGGTGGCGCCGGGCCGGACGGCTGGAGGCCGTCGACGAAGAGTTGGACCGGACCATGTACGAGTGGGCCGTCGAGCGGCTGGAACGTGCCGGCTTGGAGCAATACGAGATTTCCAATTTCGCCCGGCGCCGATTCGAGTGCCGGCACAATCTCGGCTACTGGCAGAACCGCCCGTTCGTTGGCATCGGCCCGGGTGCGGCGTCGTACTGGCGCGGCCGCCGGCGTGAGCACGATCCGGATATAGAGCGGTACGTCGCCGCCGTCGAGGATGGGTTGGAGCCGCCGGGCAGCGTCCAGACGGCGAGTGCAGACGACGCGATCTGTGAAACGGCGGTGCTCAACCTGCGAATGCGCGGCGGGATCGACCTGGCCGCATTCCGGCAACGAACAGGACACGATGCGATGGAGACCTTCGCCGAACCGATCCGGCGGCACAGGGAGCTGGGGCATCTCGACGTCACGAGCCGGACGATCCGGCTGACGTGGCAAGCCCTGCCGATTGCCGACGCGATCCTCTGTGATTTTTCCTCTTTGGACTGACTGCATTGACAGATATACGACACATTCGGAATTTTTCGATCGTCGCTCACATCGACCACGGCAAGAGCACGCTGGCGGACCGCATGCTCGAGTTGACCGGCACGATCACCGCGCGCCAGGCCAAGGCCCAGATCCTCGACGACATGGATATCGAGCGCGAGCGCGGCATTACGATCAAGGCCTCCGGCGTGACCATGGAGTACGAGTACGACGGTCAGACCTACATGCTCAACCTGATCGACACGCCGGGCCACGTGGACTTCCACTACGAGGTTAGCCGCGCCTTGACGGCGTGCGAGGGGGCCCTGCTCGTCGTAGACGCCAGCCAGGGCGTCCAGGCGCAGACCGTGGCGAACGCGTACCTGGCCACGGAGTCCGAGGCGGAGATTCTGGCCGTGATCAATAAGGTGGACCTGTCGGCAGCCGAGCCGGACCGGGTCGCCGAGGAAATCGAGCACGTCCTGGGAATCCGCAAGAACGAATGCTTTCGGATCAGCGCCAAAAGCGGTCTGGGCGTGGAGGAGCTGCTCGAAGCGATCTGCGAGCTGCTGCCGCCGCCGGCCGACCGGCGCGACGAGCCGACGCGGGCCCTGATCTTCGACAGCCATTACGACGAGTATCGCGGCGTCATCTGCTACATCCGCGTCTTCTCCGGGTCGCTGAAGCTTCGCCAGAAGATCCGGCTCATGGGCGAGGGCCGCACGTATCAAATCACGGAACTCGGCAAATTCCGACCGGACATGCGTCCCTGCGATACGCTTGGCTGCGGCGAGGTCGGCTATGTCATCGCGAACATTCGCAGCCTCAGCGACGTCTGGGTCGGCGATACGATCACCGATGACGCCCGGCCGGCGCCGGATGCGCTCAAGGGCTACCACCCGCCCATGCAGATGGTCTTCTCCGACTTCTACCCGGGCAACAATACCGACTACCTGCGGCTGCGCGATGCGTTCGACCGGCTTGCCCTGAATGACGCCAGCTTCTCGTTTGTCCCGCAGAACTCGCCGGCCCTGGGCTTCGGCTTTCGCTGCGGCTTCCTCGGCCTGCTGCACATGGAGATCATCCAGGAACGACTCGAACGAGAAAACGATATCGACGTCGTCCAGACCGCCCCCACCGTCAGCTACGAGGTCCTCCTGCGCGACGGCACGGTCAAACGCATCGACTCGCCCAGCGAGCTGCCCGACCGCAGTCACGTCGAGGAGATCCGCGAGCCCTTCGTCAAGCTGGAACTCATCACCACCTCCGACACAATCGGCGGGATCATGAAGTTGGCCGACGCCCGTCGCTGCAAGCTCCTCAAGAGCGACTACCTCAGCCCCACGCGCGTGATGCTCGAGTACAAGGCCCCGTTGGCCGAGATCGTCTACGACTTCTACGACCTGATCAAGGGCATCAGCCACGGGTACGCCACGATGGACTACGAATTCACCGGCTTCGAGGCGGGCGAGCTGGTCAAGATCGACATCCTCGTCAACGGCGTGCCGGTCGAGGCGCTGTCGCTGATCGTTCACCGCAGCAGCGCCGAGCTTCGCGGCCGCAAGCTCATCATCAAGCTCAAGAGATCGATCCCGCGTCACCAGTTCGAGGTCCCGCTCCAGGTCGCCATCGGCGGCAAGATCATCGCCCGCGAGACGATCAAGGCCTACCGCAAGGACGTCACGGCCAAGCTTTACGGCGGCGATGTCACCCGCAAGATGAAAGTCCTCAAGCGCCAGAAGGAAGGCAAGAGACGCATGAAGAGCGTGGGCAACGTTCAAATCCCCCAGGAAGCCTTCATGAGCGTCCTCGACACCAGCGATTGAACCACCCATTTCTCGCCGAAAAATGCGCCCGGCTCCTGCAAAAATTACGTAGTTTCCACAATTGACGTGTCACTGAGGTCGCATAGGATTGTCTCGATTTGCGGCTGGACTTGGCGCATGGATTGACCGCGCCGCCGCAGGGGTATGCAGTGCGTTCGGAACGCCTGCGTGCCCTCCCGCTCAGCCTCGGAAGGGAGGTGCCGACCGACCAGTCGCGAGCGGGGACACATCTTGTGACCGCAGCGGATCGAGAGGAGAAAGGAGTCTTGGATGAAACGGATTTATATCATCCTGGTGAGCTTGTTGTTGCTCGTGGCGGTGGAGGCGAACGCCGTCACCAGCTACATTGGCGACGCCGACGGCTTCGGCTTTGGCGCCGGCGCCGGGCTGCTGGGCGCCGACAAGAAGCCGGCGGAAAGGAACAGCACGGGCCTGCTGGATTCGGGAGACGTCCTACCCGACATCAACCAGAACGGCACGGTAGCTACGGGCAGTGGCGATGACTGGGACAATCGCTCCGGGGCCGAGGCAAGCGACCCCTATGCCAAGTGGACCGATGTCGCATTATCCAGGAACTACAGCGCTGCACCGGGCCTGGCCGACGACGCCATCTTCGTCTTCAGCTTCGCCGTGCCCCTGCCGGGCGATGCCGATTACGGTGTGGATCATTTCGTGAACCTCGTCTACGGCGACTACGACGTCAGCCCGATGAGCGCCGTCCTTGAAGGGGACACGGTGCCGCTGCTGGGCAACAGTGCCGGCGGCGTGGATGGCTACATCTGGCGAGCCTATGCACTCGTATCCTGGTCGGATATGTTAGACGGCCAGGTCACGCTCGATATCGTAGCCCCCCGGGAGCCGTATGTCGTGTTCGATTACGCTCTCCTGGATGTGGAGCCGCTGTCCACGGGCCCGACGATCCCCGCGCCCGGAGCCGTTGTGCTCAGTGCGTTCGGGGCCGGACTCGTCGGTTGGCTTCGCCGACGCAGAACGCTCTGACAAGCGCTCTATACGATCGACGTTTTGGGCTGCGCGGCATCGTCGCGCAGCCCTTTGTATTTCCCATCAGAGACTGAGCGAGATGGTGGACGGTGCCTACGCGACCTTTTGCCTGCTCCAGAGTGAAAGTGGTCCGCACATCGACGGCGTCCGCGGGCTATTTCCTGCCCTTGCCGCGCCCTTTGGCTTTGGCCTTGACCTTGACGTTTGCGGGGCCGGAGGGCCTGAGGATCGGAGGAATCGGTGCCGGTGCCTTGATGACCGGCCTGACGGGGCCGGGGGTTTTGATGACGGCGTTGAGGTTGCGGCTCGCAGCGGCGGGTTTGAATTTGACTCTCAAAGGCGAAGGCAACGTATCGTACCCCAGAGGCCGCCAGGCGGCGCCACGCAGGCTGACCTGCCAGACGTCGCCGTGCAGGCGATAGAAATGACCGTCGTGGTAATAGTGGTGGCTCAGGCCCGTGACGACATAGAAGCCGCAGGAAGAGTCATAGACCAGATCGTATCCATACACGTGCTTGCGCCGGTAGCCGTGAGCCGGGGCGTGCGCCGGCGGGCCGTGACCAATCCCCGGACCTCGATGGTGCACCCGATGGACCCCCACGGAATGGCACGACGCCAACAGCAGGATTACCGTCAGTGAGAGCCCGATACACGAGATCCTGTATCCTGAATCCATGGCGTATTCCCCCATGATGAAAAGGGAGACAACGGCTTCTGCGAGTCCCCCGTGAAAGCATACAAACCGCTATCCGCCGGGCCAAGCGGCCGGACCCGCGTTGATGTCGACATTCGAGAAAATCCGGCTTACGCTTGCCTGCGGAGCGAATCGGTGCGTCGGCGGAAGAATTGCTCTCGATGCAAGTGTCCGAAAAGAATCTGAGCAAGCAGGGACGGTATAACTTGACATCGATCTCTTTATAGGCGCCGCCCGGGGCCATCGGCAGGGCAAGACCCGGATCCCCAAACTCCTGCACAGGCACATCATGGCTGGTTTGCCGGTGGCGGCCACGTGAGGAATTGGTATGATGCGATCCTGCGTCTGACGACCGTACGTCGACCGCGACAGGAATTCAGTATGAGAACGAGGTGCCGCTGCGTGGTTTTTGATTTCGACAGGGTGATCGACCGGCGAAGGACCGACAGCCTGAAGTGGGCGAGGTACGGGGACCGGGACGTGATTCCCATGTGGGTGGCGGATATGGATTTCCCGAGCCCGGAGCCCATCCTGGAGGCGCTGCACGCGCGAGTCGAGCACGGCGTCTTTGGCTACGCGGTCCCGCCGAAGGAACTCGTGCAGCTCGTCGTCGCCCGGATGGAGCGGATGTACGCGTGGAAAATCGAGCCGTCGTCGATCGTGTGGCTGCCCGGGCTCGTGCCG
>Ga0207752_1000075_pt1 | contig 40429 bp, 35 predicted proteins | sample Pon2CUnioCityCA_6_FD_187272 | JGI IMG/M metagenome (GOLD analysis project Ga0207752, IMG submission 187272) | Marine sediment microbial community from Union City, CA, USA - Pond 2C Sediment 2 (SPAdes) | ecosystem: Environmental > Aquatic > Marine > Intertidal zone > Salt pond sediment ... | reverse complement strand
CGGGCTACACCGACAGCGTCGCCGCAGTGCGCCGGGTGGCCGAGCGCGACGCGCTGATCGGCTTTGAGAGCGAGCCGTCGCTGATCGCCCGTCAGCTCGGTGGCTATCGCGCCGACGAGCCGGACGAGCTGACCGCGCACCGCGCCCATCTGCTGCTCGAAGGCGTCGATGGGCGCCGCGCCGCCGGCGTGCTCAGCGGCCCCTGGGGTGGGGCCGCACTGGATCCGTGGATCCTCTACGAGGACTACCGCGGACGCACCCAGTGGGTGCTCGATCCCTTCGCTTTCCTCGCCCGCGCGCTGCAGCTGGCACCGATTCCGGCGCCGGATGCGACCACCGAAAACGGCCGCCGGGTGCTGCTCGCGCACATCGACGGCGACGGCTTCGGCAGTCTCGCCCAGCGTCCCGGCAGTCCCTACGCCGCAACGGTCATCGCTGATGACATTCTCGACCGCTACCGCATTCCGCACAGCGTCTCGGTGGTCGAGGGCGAGATTGCCTCGATCCGCTTCGACCGCACCGCGGAGCAGGCGCAGCGGGAAATCGCGGCACTGGAGGCGCTCGCCGGGGAGATCCTGCGCCGGCCGCTGGTGGAGCCGGCCAGCCACACCTACAGCCACCCGTTCCGCTGGCGCGAGCTGGTCGCGGGCCAGCCGCCATCCGCCGGCGCCGCACTGTCGCTGCCCGGCTACCGCGTCGACTACCAGCGCGAGGCCGCCGGCTCACTGGCTTACATCGATCGCCTGCGGGGTGTCGAGCCGCGCGCCGACGGCCGGCCGCAGACCGATCTGCTGCTGCTCTCCGGCGACTGCCGTCCGGACGAACAGGCGCTGGCGGCGATCGACAGCGCCGGCGCACTGGCGGTCAACGGCGGCGACAACGAAGTATTCGCCGATTTCGCCAGCGTCGGCCAGCTGTCGCCGATGGTGCGCCAGCTCGGCGACTACGAGCAGGTCTACGCGCCGCTGGCCAACGAAAACGTCTACACCAACGGCTGGCAGCCGCCCTACGACGGCTTCCGGCGCGTGCTGCACACCCTCGAATTCAGCGAGCGGCCACGGCGTTTGAAGCCGATCAACATCTACTACCACTTCTACTCCGGTAGCCAGCCGGCGGCGATGGCGGCACTGCGCGAGGTCTACGATTGGGCGATGGCGCAGGAAAGCCACCCCAAATACCTCGGCGATTACGCCCGCGCAGCGCTGGAGTTTCGCCGCATCGGCATCGCCCGGCTGCTCGACGGCGCCGGCGCTGGCGTTGACGGTGAAGCACCGGTATCGCGCTGGCGGATCAGCGGCGCCAGGCAACTGCGCAGCCTGCGCCTGACCGCCGGGCTGCGCCCGGATCTGGCCGCCAGCCGCGGTCTGGCCGGCTATCGCTGCCTGCACGACGGCTGCCGCGCCCACCTCGCTGGCGATGCGCGCGTTGCACTGACGCTGCGCGCCGACGGCGCGGCGGCGGCCGCAGAGCGGCCGTCGCTGCACCACAGCAACGGTCGCGTCGAGTACTGGCGACAGACGCCGAGCGGTGCCGAGCTGCGGCTGCGCGCCACGGTGCCGCTGCGCGCCGAATTCCACACCGCCGGGCGCCGTTGCCAGGTGTTGCGCGATGGGCAGCCGCTGCCGGTGACGCGTCGCGGCGAGCGCTTGCAATTGCGGCTCAAGGCCGAGGAGAGTGGCGATGTGGCCCTGCGCTGTGACTAGTCGCCGGGCGGCCCGCGCACTGCGCCCGACCGCTGCGCTGCTCGTCGCGTTGCTCGCCCCGGCGGGTGCGCTGCAGGCCGCTGCGCTCGGCGCGGCGCCCTTTGCACTGGCCTCCGAAGCGGCCATCGATGCGGTGCAGATCGCCTTTCTGCGCGCTCGGGTCAGCGCCAATCCCGGCGACCACGCAGCGCGTCTGGACCTGGCTCGCGCGCTCGCCGTCAGCGGCCGGCCGCAGGAGGCGCGCGCGCTGCTCGACCCGCTGCGGACTCTCGACCCGGAGGCCGCGGCGCGCGCCGAGACCCTCGCCCTGCAGCTCGACTGGCAGTTGTACAACGCCTCGCCACCGGGCTCGGCGCGCCGCGCGCAGTACCTGAAGTCATTGCGCGAAGGCCTGCGCCGCGCGCTGCGGCGCGATCTGCCAATGATGGATTTCGCCCAGCTCGCCGATCTCGCCCTGCAACTGGAGAACCCCGCGCTGGCCGCCAGGTTTTACGCTGTGCTGGCGCGCCGCGAGCCGGAGCGCGCGGCCGCCTGGCTGGCGCGCTCGGCGCGCTGGATGCTGGGGGCCGGGAAGCCGATGGAGGCGGCCGAGAGCTACGCCCGCGCGGCGATCGCGCGCAGCGCCGGCAAGCGCCGCAGCGAATACGCGCTGGATGCGCTGGATGCGGCGCTGGCTAGCGGCGATCCCCACCAGGCCTTCGCCATGGCCGAGCGCCTGCTGGCCGAGATGCCCGGTCTGGCGCGGCTGCGGCTGCGCGCGGTGCAGGTCGCCGAGAGCGTCGGCGAGCACGGTCGCGCGCTGGACTGGCTGGCGGCGCTCAGCGCGCTGCCCGACGCCAGCGATCACGTGCTGCAGCGCCAGCGCGATCTGGCGCTGGCCGCCGGCGAGCTGTCGCTGGCCAGTGCCGCCGCGGTGCGGCTGCAGCGGCGCCATCCTGAGGACCGCGCCCTGCGCGCCGAGCTGGCGCGGCTGCACGAGTGGCGCGGTGAATTTCGCCTCGCCCTCGAACAGTGGCGCGCGCTGGCGCTCAGTGGGGACGGCAACCGCGTCACGCCGCGCGACGCCCGTGCGCTGCAGCGCGCCGCTGAGCTGCACGCCCAGCTCGATGAGACCGAGCGCGCCATCGAGCTGGTGCGCCTGTACCTCGAAGTCAACCCCGACGACTACGCCCAGCGCACCTGGCTGGCGCGGATGAGCGAATGGGGTGGGGTGCCGCGCGAGGCGCTCGCCGAGTGGCTGTGGCTGGCCGAGCACCGCGGTGCCTCTAGCGATTTCGCCGAGGTCGAACGGCTTGCGCCGATGCTCCACGATCACGCCGCCATGGCCCGTCTGTGGCGGCTGCGCGAGGGTCGCGAAACCTTCGACGCAGGCGATTATCTGGCGCTGGCCGAGGCGCTGCAGCGGAGCGGCGATCTGCGCGCCGAGGCCGCCGCGCTGCAGCGCGGCACGCGCAAACACCCGCGCAGCGAAGCCCTGTGGCGGGAGCGGGCGGAAGCGGCCGTGCGCGCCAACCGGCACCGCCGGGCGCTCGAAGTGTGGCGTGCCAGCGAGGCGGCGCTGGGGCCGCGCGATGAGAGTGTGGTGGCGCGCGCGCAGCTGTTGCTGGGGCTCGGTGAAACCGCGGAAGCGGCCGTCGCGGCGCGCCAGATCGGCGATGATCCCAAATTGCAGGCGCTGGCCGGAGAGATCGCCTGGCGGCACGGCGACGCCGCCGAAGCGGGGCGCCGCTACGCTGCGCTGTGGGGCGCTGGAGTGCGCGATGCGGTCACCGTGGACCGGCACATCGCGCTGGTCCGCCAGCGTCGCGGCTGGCGTGCGGCCAATCGTCTGCGCGTCGAGGCCTTCCGCTCACTGGGCCAGTGGCACCGCATGCTCAATGCCCTCGCCGACGCTCAGCGCGACGACGACTGGGATGCGGTGCGCGAGCTGTTGCAGCATGCTTCGGGCAGTGCCGAACTGGTCGCCCGCGAGGATTTCTGGCTGCTCAGCGCGGCCGCCGCCGAGGCCGACGACGATTCGCTCGGCGCGCAGCGCGCCTACGCTCGCGCGGTGCGGATCAACCCCGATTCCGAAGCGCGACCGGCGCTGCTCTGGCTGCTCATCGCGCAGCGCCAGCGCGCCGCTCTGGAGGCGCGTCTGAACGATTGGCGCGACAGCGCCGCCAATGACCGCCGACTGTGGCCGGCTTACGCCGCCGGGCTGCTGCAGCTGGGGCGGCCGCGGGACGCGCTGCACTGGTACCGCAAGCTTGCCGCAGAGGCTGCCGACGAGCCGCTCTGGCAGCTGGATTTCGCCGATGCGCTGGCCGCGGCCGGCTATCGCGACAGCGCCTTCCGGGTATCCCGCCACGCTTTGAGTCTGCTCGGCGAGAGCGGTTTGCTGGCGGCCAGCGACGGGCTGGATCTGCGCGTCGCGATGGTCATGGAAGGCCAGCTCGGGGCGCTGGCTGCGCGCCACTGGGTGGATGCGCAGCAGGCATCGGTGGCGGCCGATTCGAGCGCCGCGCTGGGCCTCGCCGAGTGGTACTTGCGCAATGGCCAGCTGGCGCGCACGCGGCATTGGCTGACTGAGCGCCAGCGCCTGCGGCTGCAGAATCCGGCCTGGCTGGAGATGGCGCTGGCCCTGGCCAGCGACGATCTGGAGCGCGTCGATGAGCTGCTCGATAGCCGCGGTCGCGAATTGGACGTGGCGCAGAAGGTGCAGGCGCAGCGCCGCCTCGGGCGTGTCGGCCTGGCCCTGGATACCGCCCTCGGCGGTCTCGCCGAGACGGGTGATCCCGCACTGCGCGAGGCCGCGGTGGCACTGCGCAGCGAGCGGCCGAATGATCTGACCCTGAGCGCCGACCGCCAGTGGCTGGATGATCTGCACGTCGACGGTCGCCAGATCGACTTGCGCCTCAGCGGTGATCACGGCACCTTCTCGGCCACCGCGCGCGAGGCCGAGCTGGTCGCGCGTACGCCGGAGCTGGCGGCGCTGGCCGGTGAGGAGTCGCTGTTCGACCTCGGCTATCGCTGGGACAGTCGCTTCGGCGAGAGCCGAGTCGGCCTCGGCGCGCGCCGTACCCTGGGTGAGCTGGACCCGCGCTGGGAGCTCGGTCACGCGGTGCAGATTTCTGCCCACTGGCGCGCCGAGGCCAGCCTTGCCAGCGGGCGCATCGGTGTCGACAGCGAGGCGCTGCGCGCGCTCGCCGGCAGCCGCGGGCTTCGCTTCGACATCGGTGGCCGGTTCGGTGCGCGCAATTATCTCGATCTATCCGCCGCCACCCGTCGCCTGTATGCCCTCGATGGCGGCGCGCGACTCGGCGACGGCTGGACGCTGGATGCCGAGGTCGGCCGCCACTTCGGCGGGCGGGTGTGGACACTGCGCGCCGGGATTACCGCCGGCTGGCTGGGCAATCGGGTCACTGATACGCTGCCGCAGTCGTTCGACGCGGCGCTACCCGGCGCACTGCCGGAAGATGTTATTCCGGAGCGTTTCTCCACCTTGGGGGTGCGCTTGCGCGCGGCGCGCGGCGAGCCGCTGGCGGACTATCCGCAGGTGGCTTCGCCGCGCTACTTTGCCGAGCTGTGGCTGGGTCTGCGCGGCGATACTGCCAACCCTCTGGACGGCGAAGCAGCGGGCCTGCTGTCGCTGGGTGTGGCCGGCGCCGTTTTTGGTGGCGATGAACTGGGCGCGGCGCTGAATATGGATAGCGAAGGCGTCACGCAGAGCGGGCAATTGAGGCTGTGGTACCGCCGACCATTTGACTGAGTTCTCGCAATGGCGTAAGGGCCGCGACAACGCATTGGCGAATGCGACATGGTTCTCGCCAACCGACCGGTAACTGATGCAAACTTGTCAAATAAATGGCGCGCCGAGAGCCGCCACGAGGAGCTAAATCATGCAGCGCCAGGACGTGAAATTTTCCCGAATCGATGACTACGGCGCCCGGCGCCAGGCTGTGTCGGGCAGTTGGCGCGCTGCGCTGTTGGCGTTGGGTTGTGCCTTGTTGCTCGGCGCTTGCAGCGTGACCCGCCTGCAGGACGGCGCAGCACTGGATCCGGCGGCGCGCTGGATCCAGCTGCCGCTGGTCAATCTGGCCGAGTCACCGCGCGCCGCCGAGCGCGCTGAGGCGATCCTCGCCACCCACCTGCGGGCCCGCGGTGTACGCGATCTCGCCAGCCACACCGAGCGCCCCGACGCCGGCGACAGCGGCCTGCTGGAGCAGCTCGATGACAGCCGCAGACAGCGCGAGGCGCTGCTCTACGCGCGCGCCGAGGGCTACCGCTACGCGGTTGCCGGCAGCGTCGACGAGTGGGGCTACAAGCGCGGCCTCGATGGTGAACCGGCGGTGGGGATCAGCCTGCAATTGATCGATGCTGCCAGTGGTGCGGTGTTGTGGAGTGCTTCCGGGGCGCGCACCGGCTGGGGCTTTGAGAGTGCCGCCGGCGCCGCTAACCGACTGCTCGATGAACTGCTCGATGGGCTGCCGCTGCAAACCACGCAATGAGAGACGCAATCCCCGGTCTGCCGGCGAGCGCTTGGTCGCGGCCCGGCGCGCCACCACTGGCCTGGCTGGAGACGCTGCTGATCACCGCGGCGCTGCCGGCGCTCGGTCTGCTGTTCAACGGCGACGACCCCTTCTTTCTGCGCAGCAGCTTTTTCTGGCTGAGTCTGGCGCCGCTGCTGGCCGCGCTGCGATACGGTTTTGCCCACGGCTTCGTCAGCGCCGCGCTGCTTACCGCGGGCATGCTTTTCCACGTGCACTTCGCCAATGCCGGGGCGGTCGAGCTGCCGGTCAGTTCGGCGTTGGCACTGGCGGTGACCGGCATGCTCGCCGGCGCCTGGTCGGATTGGTGGTCGCAGAGTCTTGCACATGCCAAGGCGGAGAATGCCTACCACCGCCAGCGCCTCGACGAGTTCACCACCGCCTACCATCTGCTGCGCATCTCCCACGAGCGCTTGTCACACCGCGTAGCGGCCAGTACCGACAGCCTGCGCGACACCTTGCAGCGCCTCTACGGCCATCTGCAACACAGCGCGCAGCCACACGCGCCAATGCGCGGCATGGGCGGCGATGTGCTCGGATTGTTCAGCAATTTCACCTGGGTGCAGGTGGCGGCGCTGTACGCGGTGGATCCCGGTGGCCGCCTGCGCCACCCGCCGGAGGCGACGCTGGGCGATCCGGCGACGGTGGATGAGCACAATCCGCTGGTCATCGCGGCGCTGCGCAAGCGCAAACTGGTGGCCGCCACCGCTGCTGAAAATCGCGATCGCACCGGTGGCCTGCTGGCCTGCGCGCCGATCGTCGACAGCGATGATCGCTGCCGCGCGCTGCTGGTCATCGAGCGCATGCCGTTCATGACTTTCACCAGTGAAAATCTGCGCCTGCTGGCGGTGCTCGCCGCCCACGTCGGCCATCTGCTGGCGCGGGTCGAGGCGACCACGCTCGAAGGCGCCAGCGAGTTCTCGCGCCACCTGCAGCGCGCGCTGGCCGATCTGCGCGAGTTCGCCCTGCCATCGACGCTGGTTACGCTGCACTGCCCGGCCGGGCAGCACGGGGCCGATCTGGCCGACTTTGCGCTGACCCAGATGCGCGGTCTCGACCGCCCCTGGCAGACCCGCGCACGCGGCGGCACGACGCTGGTCTGCCTGCTCATGCCGCTGACCACCGAAGAGGAAGCCGGACGCTATCTGGAGCGCCTCGAAAGCGCGCTCGGCAAGCGCCGCGAGGTCGCCAGCCTGGCCGATCTGGCGCGCCGCAGTGGCGCCGGAAACTTCGCCGCACTGGGTGTGCAGACCACCGTGAGCGCACTGCGCCGCGGTGACAATGCCACTGCGCTGCTCGACAAACTGGCCCTGGAGTATGGGATTGATTGCGGGGATCTTGCTAGTACTGGCAGCCTTCGTCGCTGAGAGCTGGGCGATCTGGCAGCTCTGGCAATCCGCTGGGGCCGCCCCGACAGCATTGCTCGATGAGCTGGCGGCATTCCAGCTTTGGGATGTGCTGCCCTTGCATGTGCTGTCCGCACTGCTCGGCAGCGTTGGGCTGTGGGTGATGCTGCCGCAGCGAGTGCGCCGCCCGCCATTCGCCGCGCCGCTGTTCCTGTTCTGTCTGTGCTTCGCCCTGCCGCTGTTTGGCGTCGTCGGTCTGGCGCTGGTGCTGGTGCCGGCCCTGCGCCACCCCGAGCGGGCGCTGCGCAGCGATTGGCGGGTGATCCGCGTGCCCGATCTGCCCTATAAGCCACTGGCCAGCCAGGCCGAGCAATACGGCCCCGGCGGCCTGCTCGGCGTGCTGCGCAACGCCCCCGATAGCGAGCGCCGGCTGCGCGCGGTGATCTCAGCGCGACAGATGCAGCAGCGCGCGGCGATCCCGATTCTGCGCGAGGCGCTGCAGGATCCGGTCGACGATGTGCGCCTGCTGGCCTATGCGCTGCTCGACGACAAGCATGAGGTGCTAACCGCAAAAATCCGCGATCTGCTGACGGCGCTGGAGAGTGGCGAGGGCGAGCGGGTCGCGTTGCAGCAGAGTGCCGCTGCGGCCTACTGGGAGCTGGCCTATCTGGGGCTGGCCGAGCCGGAGCTGCGCCGCTCTATGCTCAAAAGTGCCGAGGGTCATCTGCTGGAGGCGCTCACCGAGCACGGCCGCAACGGCGAACTGCTCTTCCTGCTCGGTCGCGTGCGCCTGCTCGATGGCCGCCGGGATGCCGCCGAGGCGAGTCTGCAGCAGGCCATTGAAGCGGGCATGTCGCGCAATGAGGTGCTGCCCTATCTCGCTGAGATCGCCTTCCTGCGGCACGATTTCGACCAAATCGGCAAAGTGCTTTCCGGCATCGATCCGGTGAAATTGCGCGATCAGCGCCTCGCACCGGTGGCGGACTACTGGCTGTGAGTAATGCAACGCACAGGTCGGGCAGCATGGGCGAGCTTCCGCGTCTGAAGAGCGGTGAGCGCGCCGATATCTGCCTGCTGCTGGAGGGAACCTACCCCTACGTCAAAGGCGGCGTCTCCGGCTGGGTGCACCAGCTGATCAGCGGTCTGCCGGAGCTGCGTTTCGCGGTGATCTTTCTCGGCGGGCGCCGCAGCCAGTACCGCGACATGCAGTACCGGTTGCCGGATAACCTGGTGCATCTCGAGGAGCACTACCTGCTGGAGGCGGTGCGCCCGCAGCAGGCGCGCTCGCGGCGCGGCAATCCGCGGGCATTTAAGCAGGCGCGCAAGCTGATCGAGCGCCTCGCCGACCACACCCGGCGCATACCGCGCGCCGAGCTGGCCCAGGTGCTCGATCTGGTCGGTCGCCACGATGGTCTCAACCACGCCGATCTGCTGCACAGCCGCGCCGCCTGGGATGCGCTGTGCGACTACTATCGCGATCACTGCACCGATCCCTCTTTCGTCGACTTTTTCTGGACTGCGCGCACCCTGCTGGCACCGCTATTCGTGGTTTCCGACGCCGCCGCCGGCGCGCCGCCGGCGAACGTCTACCACGCGGTGTCCACCGGCTACGCGGGTTTTCTCGGCACCTTGTTGCGCTACCGCCACGGCCGGCCCTTCGTGCTCAGCGAGCACGGCATCTACACCAAGGAGCGCAAGATCGATCTGGCGCGCAGCAACTGGATCGCCGAGCCGGAGGAGCCCTTCGGCGGCGGCCTCGACGAGGACGTAGGCTACATCCGCAGAATGTGGATCGGCTTTTTCGAGAGCCTCGGCCGGCTCACCTACGACGCTGCCGACCCGGTGATCGCCTTGTTCGAGGAAAACCGTGAGCGGCAGATCCGCGACGGTGCTGATCGCGCGCGCACCGCCATCGTGCCCAATGGCATCAACGTCGAGACCTACGATTTCGCCCGCCAGCAGCACGACAAGCAGCCGGCACCGGTGGTCGCGCTGGTCGGTCGGGTGGTGCCGATCAAAGACATCAAATCCTTCATTCGCAGCATGAGCGTGGTCTGTAGCGAGATGCCCGACGCGCGCGGCTGGGTGGTCGGCCCGCAGGATGAGGATCCGGACTACGTCGAAGAGTGCCGCTCACTGATTCGCGACCTGAAGCTGGAGGGGCTCGTGGAGCTGCGCAGTTACATGCCGATGGAGGAGATCCTGCCGCAGATCAGCGTGCTGGTGCTGACCTCCATCAGCGAGGCGCTGCCGCTGGTGCTGCTGGAGGGCTTCGCCGCCGGGGTGCCGGCGGTGAGCAGCGACGTCGGCGCCTGTCGCGAATTGATCGAGGGGCGCGGCGAGGAGGATCGCGCGCTGGGTGAGGCCGGCGCCGTGGTGCCCATCGCCAGCCCGTCGCGCACCGCGCTGGCAGTGCTGGAGCTGCTCGGCGACGCCGATCGCTGGCACCGTGCCAGTCGCGCCGGTTACAACCGCGTGCGCCTCTACTACACCGAGCAGCGGATGCTTGCCGACTACAGCGATATCTATCGCAGCGCCCTGGAGCGCAGCGCGCCGCAGAGTCCGGCGCGCCGCGCCCTGTCGGAGCGCGTCGGGGAAGTGCGCGGCAGAGGGGCCGAGATCGCCATCGCTGCTGCCAGCGCAGGGAAGAGCTGATGGCCGGTATCGGCTTCGAGCTGCGTCGAATCCTCCAGCGCGACAGCTACGCTGCGCTGCTGCAGGCCTACGGCTACGCCGGGGTGATCAGTTCCGGGCCGTGGGTGCTGTCGATTCTCGGCGTGATGCTGGTCGGCTACCTGAGCCTCGATGGCATCGAGGCGGCGCGCGATGTGGGCCAGTTTCTGGTCTCGGTGACCCACTTGATGGCCGCTTCTCTGATCTTCACCGGCAGCCTGCAGCTGGTCTTCACGCGCTTTGTCGCCGATCGTGAATTCGAGAAGAAGAAGCGGCTGGTCTTCTCCAACCTGTGCGGCGTGCTGACCCTGGTCACGCTCGCCGCCACAGCCGCTGCCTGGGTGCTCGGCAGCACCCTGTTCGCCGATACCGGCATGCTCTACCGCATGATCATGGGCAGCACCCTGGTGGCGCTGTGCAATATCTGGATGGTGGTGATCTTTCTCACCGGGATGAAACGCTACCGGCGCATCGTCATGGCCTTTTTCTGGGCCTACTCGGCGGCGCTGGTCGCCGGTCTGGCGCTGCGCCAGTACGGCGTCGAGGGATTGCTCGCCGGCTTCCTGTTTGGCCAGGTGATCCTGCTCTTTCTGCTCCTGGGTCGGGTCGCGCGGGAGATCCCCGGCGATGCCCTGTCCAGCTTCAGCTTTCTGAGGCCCAGTCAGAGCTACTACGTGCTGGTGCCGGTGGGGCTGCTGTACAACCTCGGCGTGTGGATCGACAAATATCTGTTCTGGTACCACCCGGCGACCTCGCAGGCGGTGATCGGCCCGCTGCGCGCATCGCTGATCTATGACCTGCCGATCTTTCTCGCCTACCTGTCGATCATCCCCGGCATGGCGATCTTTCTGATCCGCGTCGAGACCGACTTCGCCGATGCTTACAAGCGCTTCTACGACGCGGTGCGCGACGGCGACGCGCTGGACCACATCAGCCACCACAAGCAGGACATGATCAGCGCCGTGCGCAACGGCCTGTACGACATATTCAAGGTACAGGGGCTGACCGTGGTGGTGCTGTTTATCTTCGCTGAGCGCATCCTTGAAATGATCGGCCTGTCGCAGCTCTACCTGCCGCTGCTGAAGGTGGATCTGGTCGGCGTCGGCGTGCAGGTGCTGCTGCTGGCCGTGCTCAATGTGCTGTTCTACCTCGATCTGCGCCTGCAGGCGCTGGGCATCTGTCTGCTGTTCGCCGTCGGCAACGCCCTGTTTACCTGGATGACCCAGCAGCTCGGCCCGCAGTTCTACGGCTACGGTTTCCTCGGCAGCACCCTGCTCGCCAGCCTGATCGGCATCGTCATCCTCGAACGCCGACTGGCGTGGCTGGAATACGAAACCTTCATGCTGCAGCGCTGACCGCCTCGCCGCGGCGCCACTCATCGGCCGCGCGCGCCGGCTGCCAGCCGGGTCGGCGATCAATCCATCAATCCATCAATCCATCAATCCAGCGTCAGCCAGCCCGGCAGTGCGCGCGCCGCGCGGTTGATCCGTCGGTCGATAGCGCGTGCGCCGGGGCAGAGCCGCTCCAGCAGCGCCCAGAAATCGGCCGAGTGATCGGGGTGGCGGCTGTGCGCCAGTTCGTGCAGCAGCACATAGTCGAGCTGGGCCGGGTCGAGCAGCAGCAGCGCGGCGTTCAGGCTCAGCGTGCCGCGCGCGGAATAGCTCCCCCAGCGGCTGCGCTGGCAGCGCACGGCGAGGCGCGCGTAGCCCAGTCCGTGGCGTGTGCCGTGCTCGGCGAGCAGTGCGTCGAGGCGTGCCGCGAGCGGCTGCCGGGCGCGCCCGATCAGCCAGCGGCGCAGGCATCGCGCCACCGCCTGCGGCTGGCAGTCGCCGCGCAATACCAGCGTACCGCCAGTCTCGCGCAGGCGCAGCGGGCCATCGCTGCGGTGGTAGTCGAGCGGCCAGCGTTCGCCGATGGCGGCAAGCTCGATGAGCTGCGGCAGTCGGCGCGCCGCCTCGATCTGCGGCCCCAGGCGCGCCTGCTGGCGCGCGATCCACTGGCGGCCGTCGCGCACCGCCCGCGCCGCCAGCGCCGGGTCGGCGCCGCGCGGCAGCACCACTTCCACGCCCTGTGCCGAGACCCGCAGACTGATGCGCCGCGCGCGCGCCGAGATGCGCACGGTGTAACCGGGCAGATCACCGGCGGCGGGCGCATCGCCCGAAAGCCCGCTGTCCGCAGAGTCGCCACCCGGGAAGTCATCGCCCGGCGATGGGCTCATCGCCAGCCATCCAGCGCCAGCAGCGCAGCGCAGCCGGCGGCGTACATGATCAGCGCGTAGCGCAGATTCCAGCGCAGAATCTGCCGCGCACCCAGCCCGTAGCGGCCCTGCAGCGACAGCCCCAGACCGCTGAACGGACTACAGGCGGCGCCGATGCCCCAGACCATCAGATACATCGCCGCCATCAGTCCCGGCGCCGGTGCCAGCGGTGCGGCCAGCGCGGCCACCGCGGCGATCGATACCACCGCGTGCACGCCGCAGTAGCTCAGCAGCAGCATCACGCCGAAGGTGGCACAGGCCGCGGCACCGTCGAAGCGCTCGAAGGGCAGAGCCAGCCCCAGCGCCGACTGCGCGGCGAACAGGCCCACCGCGAGCACCCCGGCGGCGAGAAACAGGGTCAGCTCGCCGCGCATCATCGGCAGGCCGCGGGCGATGTGCTGGCGACTGCGGCGCAGGGCGCGGCGCGGTCCGCGGCGCAGCGGCAGCACGCTCAGCGCCAGCAGCGGCGCCAGCGTGGTGACCACCGTCAGCACCGACAGCGCCGGCGCCGCTTCGTGCACCGCCAGCACCCCGAACACCAGCAGCGCCGGCACCCACAGCGCGGTGAAGTGCATCGGATAGCCGCGAAAGCCGGCCAGTGCGTCGGCGCTGGCGCGGCGCGCGAACAGAAAGGTCAGCAGCAGGCCGAAGGCGGTCAGCGGCAGCGTCAGCGGCCAGAAATCCGTCATCCGCGCGCCCGGCGCGTAGAGCAGCGCGGTGGCCATCGCGGCGAAAAAGGGCGACCACAGGGCCGCGCTGGCGAAACCGCAGGTCAGCAGGCGCGTGGTGTTTTCACCGATTTGCCCGCGCCGCGCCAGCCGGTCGCCGACGATCACCACCGCCGACATGTTGATCACCGCACCGAACAGGTGCACCCCGAACAGGGTGCGCACAAAGGCCCAGGGCCCGGTTGCCGCGTGGCCGCCGCGGCCGGCCGGCATGCTCACCAGCTTCAGGAATGACACCGCGGCGAGCATCGAGATCAGGCTCAGGTTCTGTGTCAGCAGCCGCGCGTAGTCGATCTGCACCCCGTCGTGCAGGCCGGCCCAGAGCATCAGCGCCAGCCCGGTGCCGGCGAGTAGCAGCGCCTGGGTTTTCTGCGTGCGCCCGGCCAGCGGCCACAGCAGCGCCCCCGCCAGCCAGCTGCACAGCCCGGCGATCTGTGCCGGAAACGCCGGCAGGTAAGCGTGCAAAAGTGACAGGCAGAGCATCGCCAGCAGCAGCCAGCCGGCGATCTGCGAGCGCGTCTCCACGCTCACTGGCGCGCGGCCCGCTGGCGGCTGGACCAAAGGGCGGCCGTGGCGCGCACGCTGGCAAAGTGGATGTCGACGATATCCGCCACATCCGGTGCGTAGCCGCCGGCCATCACCGTCGCCACCGCCGCGCCGTGTTCGCCGCAGCGCTGCAGCACCCGCTCATCGCGCGCCGCCAATCCGGCGCGGGACAGCGCCAGCCGACCGAGGCGGTCGCCGCGCCAGGGATCGGCGCCGGCGAGGTAGATCACCAGCTGTGGCTCGGCGCGGGCGAAGGCGGCGTCGAGGCCGGATGCCAGCGCGGCGAGGTAGTCGTGGTCGCCGCAGGCATCGGCCAGACCGATGTCGATATCGCTCGCCGCCTTGCGCGCCGGGAAGTTGTTTTCGCCGTGGATCGAGAAGGTCAGCGCGCGCGGCTCGTCGGCCAGTATCTCGGCCGTGCCATTGCCCTGATGCACGTCGCAATCGACCACCAGCAGTCGCTGCACGGCGCCGCGTTCGAGCAGATCCAGCGCGGCGATGGCCGCGTCGTTGAACACGCAAAAGCCCTGTGCGCGAGCGCGCCCGGCGTGGTGGGTGCCGCCGGCCAGGCTGGCCGCCGCGCCCTCGGCCAGCGCCGCGTCGCAGGCCGCCAGCGTCGCCCCTGCCGAGCGCAGGCTGCGCTCGACCATCTGCGCCGACCAGGGAAAGCCCAGCGCGCGCAACTCATCGCGCTGCAGATCGCCGCTGTGCACGCGCGCCACATAGTCCGCATCGTGGGCGCGGCAGAGCTGTTCGAGCGCCGCCGCCGCCGGCAGGCGCAGGCGAAACGGCGCGCCGGCGGCGGCGACGCGCTCGCGCAGCAGGCGGTACTTGGCCATCGGGAAGCGGTGGCCGTCCGGCAGCGGCAGAACGAAGGTGTCGCAGTAGAAGACTTGCACGCGGGGCTCCCTAAAATGGCTGGCATTTCGGGCAATAACAGCTGGCCCGTTGGCCGATGAGCTTGTGTCGAATCCGCGCCCCGCAGCGGTGGCAGGGCTCGCCGGCCCGGCCGTAAACATCCAGCGATTGCGCAAAATACCCCGGCTCGCCGCGCGAGTGGAGAAAATCCCGCAGGGTCGTGCCGCCCATGTCAATCGCCGCGCGCAGCACGCCGATTACCGCGGCCGCCAGCCGTTCGCAGTCATCCCGCGTCAGCCGCCCGGCCGCGCGGCCCGGGCGAATGCCGGCGCGAAACAGCGCTTCGCTGGCGTAGATATTGCCCACGCCGACCACCACCGAATTGCTCATCAAAAACGCTTTCACCGCGACTTTGCGTTTGCGCGACAGCCGGAACAGATGGGCACCATCGAAGCCGCCCTCCAGCGGCTCCGGCCCCAACCCGGCCAGCAGCGGATGCCCCAGCGGGTCCTCCTCGCACCACAGCCAGCAGCCGAAGCGGCGCGGGTCGTGGTAGCGCAGCGCCAGCCCGCTGGCCAATTGCAGCTCGATGTGATCGTGGCTGCGCGGCGCTTCGTCGATCTGTGCCAGGCGCAGGCTGCCGGACATGCCCAGATGGACGATGGCGCTGCCCGGCGCGGCGTGCAGCAACAGGTATTTGGCGCGGCGCTCGACCGATTCGATGGCTTGTCCGCGCAGCTCGTGCAGCGCGTCCGGCACCGGCCAGCGCAGTTGCCGCCGGCGCAGGATGACCCGCTCGATGCGCTGCCCGCGCAGATGCGGCTCGATACCGCGGCGGGTGGTTTCCACCTCCGGCAATTCGGGCATCGCTGGCTGTCCCGATCCGGCTACAGGCCCAGCCGCTCGCCCAGCGCGCGGCCGATGATCAGGCGATGGCCGGCGCCGTCCGGCTGCAGCGCGTAGCCCAGCGGATGGCTTTGCACGGCCAGCGCGAAGCGGCCGCCGCCGGCGATCTCGAAGCGCAGCCAGCGGGTGTCGGCGCCGGTCTCCCGCGCCGCTTCGACGCCGGCGGCGCGCAGCGCTCGCCAGTCCTGCAGGCGCTCGGCGGCGGTGATCCGCGCGCCGTCGGCATCGCGCAGCGCCAGCGGCTCCAGCCCGCCCAGCGGGCGCAGGTCGGCGAGCGCTTGCAGGCCGGCGTCGAGCAGCGGGTAGTGGCGGTCGGCGAGCAGCATCAGCTGATCGCCGTAGAGCAGGTAGCGCCGGCCATTGCCGTCGCTGCCGCCGGCTTCGACATCGCCGAAGCCGAGCCGCTCGTCGTCGAGCAGCAGGCGCGCGCGCGGCGGCTGCAGGCCGAACTCGGCCAGATCGCGTCCGAGGCGGGCGTAGCGCGAAGTGGGCAGCGCCTCGGCCACCGACAGCAGCGCGGCGACGCGGCCGCGATCCAGCGGCGCGCGGAAGGGTTCGACCAGCCACCAGTCGTCGCCCTCGCGGCGCAATTCCAGGGAATCGCGGGCGGTATCGCGCGGGTATTCGATGCGCGCGCTGTCGATTTGGGCTGCCGCCAGTTCCAGCACCGGCGCCGGCCCGGCGTGGCGCGCGCGGTAGTCCAGCCAGGCGACGAAAGCCATCGCCATCACGCCGACGAACAGCAGCAGATTGGTGAATTGGCGGCGTTCGAGTTTCACGTCACTCAGGCCCTGCGGCGGCGGCGCCACTGCCAGGCGCCCACGGCAAAGAGTAGCAGCGGCAGGCCGATCAGACCGAGGCCGCCGAGCAGGCCGCGCTGCGCGTCGCCCAGCAGCAGCAGGCGGTCGGCCGGCTCCGGGCGGGCGATCTGCAGCAGGCGGTCGTCGCCGGCCAGCCACTCCAGCAGGCGGCGACCCAATTCGGCGTTGGCGCCGTTGTCCAGCCAGGCGTTGCCGATGAAATCGGCGTCGCCGAGCACCACCACGCGCTGTTCGCCGCGCTGCAGCGCCACACCCAGATCCAGTGGACCGGCGACTTCGCCGGCGTCGGCGTCCAGGCGCAGGGTGCCGGCGATCTCGCCGCGCTCGGTCCAGCTCTGCGCGCCACTGCGCAGCAGCGTCTCGGCGCGCCAGCCGCGGCGCGCTTCGACCACCAGCGCGGCGGCCTGCGGCAGCAGGCTGGGCGCGGCCAGCGCAGCGGTCGGCGCGCCGCCATCGCGGCCCGGCGGGTATTCGCTGACCACCGCGAAATCCGGGCTGTCCAGCCCCAGCCGCTGGCCGGCGGCATCCACCACCACGCCCGGCAGGGCGCGCACGCCGAGTTGCTCGGCGAGCAGCTCGGTGCCGGCGCGCGCGCCCGGCTCCAGCAGCCACAGCAGATTGCCGCCGCGGCCCAGCCAGTCGGCGATGGCGGCGCGCTCGCCGGGGAACAGCGCCGCGCGCGGGTCGGCCAGTACCAGTGCGGCGGCGTCGTCGGGCACCCGCGGCTGCGCCGCCAGATCGAGCGGCTCAAGCAACAGCCCGGCCTCGGCGAGCTGCGCGGAGAAGCGGCCGTAGTCGCCGTTGCCGGCGCCCAGCGGGCTGCGCTCGCCGTGGCCGGAGAGAAAGTACAGCCGCCGCGCGCCGCCGCGCGCCAGGCGTGCGATGGCGCCGGAGACGGCCGCTTCGGAGAGCTGCTGCAGGCGCTGCTCGGCGCCGGCGTGGCGCAGGATTACCGCGCCGCCGCGGGCGATCTGCAGCTCGCGCGCCGCGGCCGGATCGGTCTCCGGGTTGCGCATCGCCAGCGAGAAATCCACCCCCGCGGCCGCCGCGCCGCGGCGGTAGCGCTCGAACAGATCGCCGACCCGCGCGCGCAGCGCCGCATCCGGCGGCAGCCAGGCTTCGACCCGCAGCGGCGCGTCGAGCTGCGCCAGCAATTGGCGGCTGGATTCGCTCAGCGAGTGGCGCCCGGCGGCGGTCAGGTCGAGCTGCCAGCGGTGACGCTGCGAGAGCGCCCCGGCGAGTAGTACCGCGGCGACCAGCAGCAGCACGAACAGGGCGTGCTGGCGGCGCAGGCGGCGATTGTCGGGCGGTGCGCCGCTCATTCGCCGAGCAGCCGCAGGTTGTCCAGCCGGCGCGCCGCCAAGGCCCAGAAAAAGCCGGTGAAGAGCAAAAAGTAGGCGATGTCGGCACTGTCCAGCAGGCCGCGCAGAAAGCTGCGCAGGTGCGCCGGCGGCGACAGCAGGCGCAGCAGCTCGCCGCCGCCACTGCCGCCCGCGCCGGCGCTGGCGGCGCCATCCAGCAGCCACAGCAGCAGCAGCGTGCCGAGGCTGCCCAGCGCGGCCACCGCCGGCTGCCGGGTGAGGCAGGAGAAATACAGCCCGCAGGCGGCGCAGGCGGCGCCGAACAGCAGCAGGCCGAGGCCGGCGGCGGCCAGCGCGCCCCAGTCCAGCGGCGTGTCGGAGATCAGCGCCAGCAGCGCCGGCAGGGCGAGTGCGACCAGCACCAGCAGCGCCTGCAGGGCGAGCAGGCCGAGCAGCTTGCCGCCGGCGACCGCGGCCATCGACAGCGGCGCCGACTGCAGCAGGCGGAAGCTGCCGCTGGCCAGTTCGCCGGCCACCAGGCGCATGCTGAACAGCGGCACGACCAGCAGCAGCAGCCCGGAGGCCGGCGCCAGGTATTCGGCCAGCAGGTGGGCGGTGAGGCCGTCGCCCTCATTCTGCGGGCGCTGCAGATAGCCCTCCACGGCGAGCAGAAACAGCCAGGCGTAGAGCAGTGCGAGACCGCCGGCGGCGACCCAGCCGGCGGGGCTGCGCCAGTGGCCGAGCAGCTCGTGGCGGGCGACCACGAGGATCACGCCGCGGCTCCGTCGCCGGTGGCCGTTTCGGCCGCGGCGAGCTGCGCTTCGGCGCCGCGCACCAGCTCGGTGAAGCGCGCTTCGAGGGTGTTTTCCTCCGCACCCAGCGCCGCCAGCGGGATGCCGGCGGCGACGATTTCCCGGGCCACGGCGACGGCCCCGGCGTCGCCCGCCGCGGCCGGCAGCAGGCGCCAGCCACCGGCGTCGCGGTGCGCGTCGCGGATCGCCGGCAGGGCTTTGAGCCGGGCGGCGTCGACCGCGCCGGGCAGGCGTGCGCGCAGCCAGCCGCTGGCGGCGAAATCGGCCAGTGGCGCATCGCACAGCTTGTGCCCGCGATGCAGCACCAGCACCCGCGTGCAGGTGGCGGCGACCTCCTGCATCAGGTGGCTGGAGAGGACCGCTGCGCGGCCGCTGTCGCCGCTGCAGATCTCTGCGATCAGCGCGCGCAGCTCGCCGATCTGCAGTGGATCGAGGCCGGTGGTGGGTTCGTCGAGCACCAGCAGGCGCGGGCGGTGCACCAGTGCGCCGGCGAGGCCGACGCGCTGCCGGTAGCCCTTGGAGAGGTTGCCGATCAGCCGCCGGCGCACGGCGCCGAGGTCGCAGTCGGCCAGCGCCGCATCCACCGCGCTGGCGATGTCGCCGCGCGCCACGCGGTGCAGTCGGGCGCAGTGGCGCAGGTATTCGTCGACGCTGAGTTCCGGGTACAGCGGTGGCTGGTCGGGCAGATAGCCGAGCTGGCGTTTGGCGGCCAGCGGTGCGTCGCGCAGATCGTGGCCGCAGATGGCGATCTCGCCGCCGCTCGGCGCCAGCGCGCCGCAGATCATCTGCAGTGCGGTGGTTTTGCCGGCGCCGTTGGCGCCGAGCAGGCCCAGTACTTCGCCGCCGCGCAGGTCGAAATCCAGCTCCCGCAGCGCACTGTGCCCGGCGTAGCGCTTGTGCAGCTGGCGCACGCGCAGCAGCGGTATTTGCGGCTCGGGCTGGCTGGGCATGGGGTTTTTGGGTGCTCCGCTCGGGGTGGCGCGTCGGGGACTCGCGGGGGTGCGCGCAAGCTAGCGCCGGGGCGGGGCGATTGCAAGCCGTGGCGCGGCTGGGCGGCTGTCGATCGGCGCCCGCCGGCGGCGATTCAAGGCGAGTCGCTGTGGCGCCGAAAACAGGCTGTTGGCCGCGCTGCGGTGAGGTGCCCGGGAGGCGGGTATGCGATTGAAAGATCTGGTGGTGATGGTGGTCGAGGGTTCGGCGATGCAGCAGAAGATCGTCGCTGGCGCGTTGCGCGCTCACGGGGTGCGGGATCTGCGTCAGGTGCGCAGCGGCGCGGCGGCGCTGGCGCTGCTCGGCGAGGCGCCGGTGGATCTGCTGATCAGCGCCATGTACCTCGATGACATGACCGGCAGCGAGCTGCTGCACGCGGTCCGCGGCGATGAGCGCTCCCGCGAGACCGCCTTCGTGCTGATCTCCAGCGAGACCGATGCCCAGGTGCTCGATCCGATCCGCCAGGCGGGCGTGATTGCGATCCTGTCTAAACAAGGCTTCAGCGCCGATTCGCTGCGCGATGCGCTGCGCGCCACGCTGCAGTATTACGAGTCCGGCGATGAGCTGATCGCCGGCCGCGAGCCGGAGGATCTGCAGGTGCTGCTGGTCGATGACAGCGAGATGTCGCGCAAGCACGTGCGCCGTCTGCTGGGCAATATGGGCATCGAGCAGATCGACGAGGCCGCCGACGGCAAGGCGGCCTGTGAGCTGCTCGCGCAGCGCTTTTACGATGTCGCCTTCACCGATTACAACATGCCCGGCATGGATGGTCGCGAGCTGGTCGAGTACGTGCGCAGCAGCAGCTCGCAGCCGAGTCTGCCGGTGTTGATGATCACCAGCGAGAGCGATCGCCGCCGCCTCGCCGAGGTCGAGCGGGCCGGGGTCTCGGCGATCTGCGACAAGCCCTTCGACCCGACCCGGGTGCGCGGCCTGCTCGACGGCGTGCTGCGCGAAGCACAATAGCGCGGCGCGCGGCTGGAAGGACGTTTGCGCCGCCGCTGCGGGTCGCTATCAGCTCCGGTGCGAGTCGCTATCAGCTAAGGGGCGCGGGCGCGCCGCGGTCACACTCCCGCCACTGGCAAAACCAAGCGGGAGCGAGATGATGTTTGAAATGGCCTACGACGATGCGTTGATCGTCGGCCGCGAGGCGGTGTTCGTAGTCAGCGGCGACTGGCACCAGAAGGTGCGCGTGACCATCACCGGGCTGGAGGAGGGCGACGGCGTGCGCAGCTTTACCGGCCACTCCCACGGCAGTTCGACGCGCGGCATCAAGGCCGCCAAAAAGGACGAGCCGCCGGTGCCGGTGAAGGGCGACTTCAAGCTGGTCGAGGGCCGCTGGCAGGGCACGCTGGTCAACGCCTGAGGCATCCTTCGGCCGGTGATCCGCAGGCACAAAAAAACCCGACCTGACGGCCGGGTTTTTTTGTGCGTCGCATGTCGCGTCAGCGGATCACTTGATCTTCGCTTCCTTGTACATGACGTGCTTGCGGATCACCGGATCGAACTTCTTGATCTCGAACTTGCCGCTCATGGTGCGCTTGTTCTTGTCGGTGGTGTAGAAGTGGCCGGTGCCGGCGCTGGAGACGAGGCGGATCTTGTCGCGCATAACTTGTTGCTCCTCAGACCTTCTCGCCGCGGGCGCGCAAATCGCCGAGCACCGCGTCGATACCTTTCTTGTCGATGATGCGCATGCCCTTGGAGGAAATGCGCAGGGAGACGAAGCGATTCTCGCTTTCGACCCAAAAGCGATGGTTGTGCAGATTGGGCAGAAAACGGCGCTTGCTCTTGATGTTGGAGTGGGAAACATTGTTCCCGGTAACGGGGCGTTTGCCCGTCACCTGGCAAACTCTGGACATGCGACTCTCCAGTGATCCGGTTAGACGAAAACCGGCGACTATATCCAAAACCACCCCGCCGCTCAAGCTGGCGGGTGGAAAAAACGGCGCAGCCCGCCGGCCGTTCAGCCGTCGCGCAGAGGTCGCGCGACCATCGCAATGGAGCGGGTGATGAGCGATTTCGACGAGCATGCCGCGCGCGCCTGGCTGGCCGAGCGCGGTCTGCCACTGTACGCGGCCTTTTCGCTGACGCCACTGCGCGCCGGCGGGCTCGACCCACAGCGCCAGTCGCTGGCCGACTCACTGCGCCGATCCGATCCGCACGGCGAATACGCCAGCGCGCTGCTGCTGGGCAACGCCGGGCCGAGTCTGTGGCCGGCGCTGCAGGCCGCCCGGCCGCCCGGCGAGCACCCGGTGGACGACTACAGCCGCGCCACCGCGCTGGCCTTCGCCGCGCGCTTCGCCGGCGACTCGCGCGCCCTGTGCCTGTACCCCGGCGGCGCGCAACAGCCGCCGCTGCAACTGTGGAGCCAGCTCGCCGGCTGGCACCATCGCTCGCCGCTGGGCATGGGCATACACCCGCGCTACGGGCTGTGGCAGGCCTGCCGCGCGTTGCTGCTGCTGCGCACAGCGCTGCCGGAGCGGCGCGAGCCGCGCGGCGTTTCACCCTGTATCGATTGCCCCGCACCCTGCGTCAGCGCCTGCCCGGCGGCTGCACTGGCGGTCGGCGAGTGGCCGGAGATGCACCGCTGCCTCGACTACCGCGTCGCCGCCGCCAGCGACTGCGCCGACCGCTGCCTGGCGCGCCTCGCCTGCCCGGTGGCTGCCGAGCAGCGCTATCCGTCGCAGCAGATCGCCCACCACTACCGCGATCCGGCCACCACCCGGCGCCGCTACCTGGCGGCGTTGGGTGGCGGCGTTGGGTAGTGATACGGGAGCAGCGACAAGCGGCAACTGAAGCCGTCGTCGCGATGGCATAATGCGCCGCCCGCAGCCCTGCGGTCAGCAACTGCCACCGGAGTCGCCGTGGACATCATTTTCATCCGCGAACTGCGCGTCGAAGCCATCATCGGCGTCTTCGACTGGGAGCGCAGCGTGCGCCAGAGCCTGAGCATCGATCTGGACATCGGCGTCGATATCCGCGCTGCCGCGGCCAGCGACGACATCGCCGACACACCCAGCTACAGCGAGATCAGCGCGCGCCTGCTGGAGTTCGTCGGCGCCAGCCGCTGCCAACTGATCGAGACCCTCGCCGAGCAGATCGCCACGCTGCTGCGCACGGAGTTCGGCGTGCGCTGGCTGCGCCTGAGCGTGCACAAACCGGGCGCGGTGCGCGCGGCGCGCGACGTCGGCGTCACCATCGAGCGCGGCGAGCGTCGCTGAGCCGCCGCTGTGCGCCACGTCCCAGCCCACCGCCGAAAGCAGACCCTTTGCAGACTGGAACACGGAAGCCCCGGCGAGCCCTGTGTGAGTATCTCGCGCCGATGAGCAGTGCGCTGCCCGAGCCGAGTGTCGATGAGCTGGCGCGCAGTGATGAGCTGCGCGCGCAGATCGTCGCAGAGATCGCCGCCAGTGGCCCGCTGTACTTCGACGACTACATGCGCCGCTGCCTCTACCAGCCGCGGCTCGGTTACTACGCCAGCGGCCAGGTGCGCTTTGGCGAGGGCGGCGATTTCGTCACCGCGCCGGAGTTGTCGCCGCTGTTCGGTGCCGCGCTGGCGCGGCCGGTGGCAGCATCGCTGGAGCAGCTCGGCGGCGGCGCTGTGCTGGAGCTGGGCGCCGGCAGCGGCGCGCTGGCGGTGTCGCTGCTGGCGGCGCTGGAGGCGGCGGGTGCCGCGCCGCGCGAGTACCTGATTCTCGAAACCAGCGCGGCGTTGGCCGCGCGCCAGCGCGAGACGATCGCCGCGCGGCTGCCGCAGTGGCTGGATCGGCTGCGCTGGCTGGATCGCTGGCCGGAGCATTTCTGCGGCGTGCTGCTGGCCAACGAGGTGCTCGACGCGATGCCGGTGGCGCGCTTCGCCATCGGCGCCGATGGGCCGCGCGAGATCGGTGTCGGCGTGACGGCCGATGAGGACGGCGGTGCGCTGGCCGAGCTGGAGCTGCCGCCGCGCGCGCGCATCGGCGCGGCGCTGGCGGCGCTTGAGGCGGATCTCGCCGCGCCGCTGCCGACCGGTTACCGCAGCGAGCTGAACGCCGATCTGCACGGCTGGATACAGGGTCTGTCGCAGTGCCTGGCGCGCGGCGCGGCGTTGCTGATCGACTATGGCTATCCGCGCCGCGAGTACTACGCCGCGGAGCGCGTCAGCGGCACGCTGCGCGGCCACTATCGCCAGCGCGCCTTTGACGACGCGCTGCGCTGGCCGGGGCTGTGTGATCTGAGTGCGCATGTGGATTTTTCCGCCGCGGCGCTGGCGGCGCGCGACGCCGGCCTGCGCCACGAGGGTTTCGCCACGCAGGCGGCGTTTCTGCTCGACTGCGGCATCGCCGCGCTGGCCGAGGCCGCGCAGGCGGCGGCCGGCAGCGAGCTGGAGCGGCTGCGCATCGCCCAGCAGCTGTGCGCGCTGACCCTGCCGGGGCAGATGGGCGAGCGCTTTCGCGTGCTCGGTCTGTCGCGTGGCTTGCCGAGGCCGCTGCCGGGCTTTGCCGCCGGCGATCTGTCATCGCGTCTCTAGCGGCGAGTGCCGCCGGCGCGACGAAAACCAATCGATAACGACCTGATATAGAGAGCGACGATATGGATTTTCTACAGGTGGTCTGGCTGGCCATCGTCCAGGGCCTGACCGAATTTTTGCCCATCTCCAGTTCCGCCCACTTGATTCTCGTGCCGCCGCTGCTCGGCTGGCCGGATCAGGGGCTGGCCTTCGATGTCGCTGTGCACCTGGGCACGCTGGGCGCGGTGATGCTGTATTTCCGCGAGGAGATCGCCGGCATGACAGGCGCCTGGTTTCGCTCTTTTCGCGGTGAGTTCGGCCCCAGCGCCAAGCTGGCCTGGGGGGTGATCCTCGGCACCGTGCCGGCCGGGCTGGTCGGTCTGGCGTTCAAGGATGTGATCGAAACCCATCTGCGCTCGCCGCTGGTGATCGCTGCCACCACGCTGATTTTCGGCGTGTTGCTGTGGGTCGCCGATCGCTACGGCAAACGGATCAACGATGAATACGAGATGGGCTGGGGGCACTTTATCGCCATCGGCGCCTTTCAGGCGCTGGCGCTGGTGCCGGGCACTTCGCGTTCGGGGATCACCATCACCGCGGCGCTGCTGCTCGGCTACACCCGCGAGGCGGCGGCGCGCTTTTCCTTCCTGCTGTCGATCCCGATCATCAGCCTCTCCGGACTGCTGGTGACCAAGGATCTGGTCGAGGCCGCGCAGCCGGTGGATTGGCTCAGCCTCGGCCTCGGCACATTGCTTTCCGGTGTCGCCGCCTTCCTCTGCATCCATATGTTCCTGAAGTGGCTGGAGCGCGCCGGCATGCTGCCTTTTGTGCTCTATCGCCTGGCGCTGGGGGTGTTTCTGCTGGTGTATTTCCTGCCGCGGGCGGTGGCCTGAGGGCGCGTTTGTAGCGGATCTCGCCGCGCGCCATTTTGCCAGCGGCGCTCAGCGCGGCACCGGCAGCGTCAGCTCTTGCCCGCCGTTGCCGTGCACCGAGTCGTGCGCGCGCACGCGCACCTGCGCGACCTCGGGCGGAATCGTCAGGCTGTGGCTGCGGGTGAAGGGTTGTTCGTCGACGTGCGGGTGATGGAGCACCCGCGTGGCCAGTGAGCGGCCATTCTCGTCGAGCACTTCAAAGGCGTCGGCGTAGTGCTCCCAGCCCTCATCGGCGTGGCGCACGCTGGCCTCGATGCGGTAGCGGTCGCCGCCCAGCGGGGTCAGGCGGGCGTCGATGACATCGGCCTCGCCTGCGCTGGCCTCGCCGATGGCGACCAGCGCCGGCAGGGCGGCGAGCAGGAATCCGGTGATTTTGAGCATGGTGGTCGTCCCGTTTGCTATCGACGGCCTTTGACCGCTCAAGCGGCGATGAGTGCCGCGTCGACCAGCTCGATCCAGTGGCGCACGTCGATTTCACAGCCCGATTGCAGGTGGTGCAGGCAGCCGATGTTGGCGGTGGCGATGACCGCCGGCCCACCGGACTGCAGCGCGGCCAGCTTGTTGTCGAGCAGCGCCTCGGACAGCTTCGCCTGCAGAATCGAATAAGTGCCGGCAGAGCCGCAGCACAGATGCGCGTCCGGCACCTCGGTGAGCGGGTAGCCCAGCTCGCGCAGGATGCCCTCGACCACGCCGCCGAGCTTGAGCGAATGCTGCAGCGTGCAGGGGGCGTGGAAGGCCACCAGCGGTTTGCTGGCGTCGTTTTTCAGCGCCGACAGATCCTCGTCGCGCAGCACCGCGCAGATATCTTTTGCCAGCTCGCTGACGCGCGCCGCCTTGTCCGCGTAGTTCGGGTCGTCGCGCAGCAGGTCGGCGTAGTCCTGCACCAGCGCGCCGCAGCCGCTGGCGGTGATCACGATGGCCTCGGCGCCGGCCTCGATCGCCGGCCACCAGGCGTCGATGTTGCGGCGGATGTAATCGGCCGCCTCGCCGGGTGCGGACAGGTGCTGGCTGACCGCGCCGCAGCAGCCGTCGCCGGACGAGCGCAACAGCTGGATGCCGAGACGATCCAGCACCCGCGCCGCGGCGGCGTTGATGTTCGGCGCCATCGCCGGCTGCACGCAGCCGTCGAGGAACAGCATCTTCCGCTGGCGCTGCGCATCCGGCCACTGGCCGGGGTCGCGGCGCGGCAGCACCTTGGATTTCAGCGCGCCCGGCAACAGCGGGCGGAACAGCTGGCCGGCGCGCAGCATCGGTGTCGAGATGGCGCGATTGGGCAGCGCTTTGCGCAGGCCGAAGCGCGCCGCGCGCTCCAGCGCCGGGCGCGGCACCTGCTCTTCGAGCACCTCGCGGCCGATCTCCACCAGCTTGTGGTATTCGACCCCCGAGGGGCAGGTGGTCTCGCAGCTCAGGCAGGTCAGACAGCGGTCGAGGCGCTGCTGCGCACCGCGCGTGGCCGGCTCGCCCTCCAGCACCTGCTTGATCTGGTAGATGCGTCCGCGCGGGCCGTCCAGCTCGTCGCCGAGCAGTTGATAGGTGGGGCAGGTGGCGGTGCAGAAGCCGCAGTGCACGCACTTGCGCAGGATCTCTTCGGCGCGCTCGCCACGGGCGCTACCGCGGATGAAGTCGGCGAGATTGGTTTGCATGGCTACAGGTCCGCGTACAGCTTGCCGGGGTTGAAAATCCCTTTCGGGTCGAAGGCGGCCTTGATGGATTTGTGCAGTCTGGCCTTGAGCGGATCGAGCGGCTGGAACACCTCGCCGCTGCGCTCGCCGCCGCGGAACAGCGTGGCGTGGCCGCCGAGCGCCGCGGCCGCGGCGCGGATGCGCTCGGCGGGCGCTTCGCTGCGCAGCCAGCGCTGCGCGCCGCCCCAGTCGAGCAGCCAGTCACCGGGCAGATCGTCCAGTGCGCAGGCCGGCGCTACGGAGAGCCGCCACAGCGGTGCATCGCCGGCGAAAAAATCCAACCGCTGTTCGCGCAGCGCAAGCCACCAATCATTGTCGTCGCGCTGTTCGCCACCGATTTGCCCGATGGCTGCGGCGACGCCGGCGCTGGCGCCGGAGAGGCGGATCTGCAACTGGCCGGCGTCCCAGGCGAGCCCGGAAAGCGGCAGCGGCTGCCGGCTCCATTCGCTGCAGCGCCGGATCGCTTCGGCGGCGTCGCATTGCTGCACCAGCGTCACTTCGCGGGCCGCCGCCGGCAGCACTTTGACGGAGACCTCCAGCACCGCGCCGAGCACGCCGAGGCTGCCGGTGAGCAGGCGCGAGACATCGTAGCCGGCGACGTTTTTTATCACCTCGCCGCCGAAGCGCAGGCACTCGCCACGGCCGTTGAGCAGGCGCGTGCCGAGCACGTGGTCGCGCAGCGCGCCGCCCCAGGGCCGGCGCGGGCCGGAGAGGCCGCAGGCCAGCGCGCCGCCGATGGTCGCGGCGCCGAAGTGTGGCGGCTCGAAGGGCAGCATCTGGCCCTTTTCGGCGAGCGCCGCTTCCAGCTCGGCCAGCGGCGTGCCGCCGCGCGCGCTGATCACCAGCTCGGTGGGTGCGTAGTTGACGATGCCGCGGTGTTCGCTGAGGTCGAGCGGCTCGCCGCCGCCATCCACATCGCGCCCGTAAAAGGCTTTGCTGCCGCCGCCGCGGATCTGCAGCGCGCGGCCCTCGGCGGCGGCGCTGCGCACCCTGTCTTGCAGCTGCTGGCTGATATCTGGGTCGTTCATGCTGGGAAACCTGTCGAGGCTGTGCCTGTGCGGCCGTTCTGTTGTGTGTCCCCGTGGCGGGTCTGCGCGCCCATTGCCTCAGAACCGCGGCAGATCGGGAAACGGCATCTCGCCGCGGTGCACGTGCAGCTTGCCGAATTCGGCGCAGCGGTGCAGCGTCGGCACCGCCTTGCCGGGGTTGAGCAGGCCGCGCGGGTCGAAGGCGGCTTTCAGCGCGTGGAATTGCTCGCGCTCCAGCTCGTTGAATTGCACGCACATCTGGTTGATCTTTTCCATGCCGACGCCGTGTTCGCCGGTGATCGTGCCGCCGGCGGCGACGCACAGTTCGAGGATCGTGCCGCCGACCTGTTCGGCCTTTTCCAGCTCGCCCTCGTTGTTGGCGTCGAACAGGATCAGCGGGTGCAGGTTGCCGTCGCCGGCGTGGAACACATTGGCCACGCGCAGGCCGGATTCCGCGGACAGCCGGGCGATCTGCTCCAGCACCATCGGCAGCTGCGCGCGCGGGATCGTGCCGTCCATGCAGTAGTAGTCCGGGCTGATCCGCCCGACCGCCGGAAAAGCCGCTTTGCGACCGGCCCAGAAGCGTGCGCGCTCGGCGTCGTCGCGGGCCAGGCGCAGGTCGATGGCGTCGAAGCGGGCGCAGATTTCGCGCACCTGCTCGATCTGCTCGTCGACCTCCTCGGCGGTGCCGTCCAGCTCGCAGAGCAGGATCGCCGCGGCGTCGGTGGCGTAGCCGGCGTGGACGAAATCCTCGGCGGCGCGGGTGGAGAGCTGATCCATCATCTCCAGCCCGCCGGGGATGATGCCTTCGGCGATGATCGCGCCGACCGTTTCGCCGGCGCGGCCGACGTCGTCGTAGGCGGCCATGATGACCTTCGCCACGCGCGGTTTCGGGGTGAGTTTGACGCGCACCTCGACGATCACCCCGAGCATGCCCTCGGAGCCGACGATCGCGGCGAGCAGATCGAGGCCGGGGCCGTCGAGGCCGGCGCCGCCGAGGCTGGTCAGCTCGCCGTCGATGGTCACCAGCGTGACCTCAAAAACGTTGTGCACGGTCAGGCCGTACTTCAGGCAGTGCAGGCCGCCAGCGTTTTCGGCCACATTGCCGCCGATGCTGCAGGCGATCTGCGAGCTGGGGTCGGGGGCGTAGTAGAGGCCGAGATGCTCGACCGCTTCGCTGATCGCCAGATTGCGCACGCCGGGTTGCACGCGGGCCGTGCGGTTGTCGGCGTCGATTTCCAGAATGCGGTTGAATTTGGCCAGGCTGAGCAGGATGCCCTGCTCAAAGGGCAGGGCGCCACCGGATAGCCCGGTGCCGGCGCCGCGGGCCACTACCGGCACGTTCATCTCGTGGCACAGGCGCAGCACCGCTTGCACCTGCTCGACGGTTTCCGGCAGCACCACCGCCAGCGGCACGCGGCGGTAGGCGGCGAGACCGTCGCATTCGTAGGGGCGCAATTCTTCGGGGCGGTGCAATAGGCCGGAGGCGGCTACAATGCGCCCCAGCCCGGCCAGCAGCGCGTCGCGATCGACGGGTGGGAAGTCAAACTGCTCTTCGATGTGCATCGGTGGTTCCCCCTGCGGGCCGGCCCGCTACGGCGATGTCCGCAGCCGTTTTACTGCTGCCCAGCGATGGTTTTTCTGTGCTGGTCAGACCTGCGTGCACATTGTGCCACAGTCTTTAGCGAATTCTCTAGGCAACTGGTAAGACCAAAATGAACGACGCATTTCACAGCTCGACGGCGGGAGTCGCTCCGGCTTCTGCTGCCGCCCCGGGCGCTGGCCCGCAGCCGCCCGCCGGCGCCGCGCCGCGGCCGATCCACCCGGCGCTGCAGCTGCTGATCCTGCTCGCGCCGGTGGTTCTCAACGGTTTCTTCCTCATCTACGCCCTGGTCGGCCTGGTGCTGGAGGGCGACAGCATGCTGCGCTGGAGCGATGAGGCGCTGGGGGTGTCGCTGTGGCTGACGCTGGTCAATCTCGGCTACTCGCTGTTCGAGTTCCTGCTCGCCCGCTGGCGGCGCCTGCCGCTGCGCTGCCTGCTGAACATTTCCGCCGGCGGCCACCTGTTGCTGGCGCTGCTGCTGACCGCAATGGTCGCGCGGCTGGTTTGAGCTGTCGCCGGCCGCCATCGCGCCGTATCATCGCCGCCCATGTCGATATCGCTGCCCGGCAATCTGTTCAGCACCGCCAGCCTGCGCCTGCACCGGCTGTGGCTGCTGCTCGGCTTCGGCATGGTGGCGGCGATCTTTTTCTTTTCGCTGACCGCGATGGCGATGCCCGATGGCAAACACGTCGACAAGCTGTTCCACGCCGCCAGTTACGGCATCGTCACCGCCTGGTTCGCGCAGCTCTATCCGCGGCGCGTCGAGCGGCTGCTGCTGGCGCTGGCCTTCAGCCTGATGGGGGTGGCCATCGAGTTCCTCCAGGGGCTGCACCCGATGCGCTATTTCGACGTCGCCGACATGCTCGCCAACACCGTTGGCGCACTGTGCGCGCTGCTGCTGGTGAGCTGGCGCTGCGGGCGGCTGCTGGCGGTGCTGGAGAACTGGCTGCTCGGGCCGCTGGTAGAGAGCGACTGAACTGCCCGCCGCCATCGATGTCATCAGAGCCGGCCCCACCACCGCGGAGAAATCTCATGTCCAATGCCCCCTGCACCGCTTGCCGCCGCGCCCGGCTGGCGCTGCTCTACCTGACCGCGGTCGGCCTGATTCTGCTGCTGGCGGGCACGGCGCGCGCCGCCGAAGAGTGGAAAACCGACTTCAGCAAGCGCAGCGTCGGCGATGGTGAGATCCTCTCCGGCGGCCCGCCGAAGGATGGCATCCCGCCCATCGATGAGCCCGAATTTATCTCCATCGAAGCGGCGCGCGACATGCTGCGCCCCGAGGAGCCGGTGATCGCGCTGATCATCGACGGCAAGGCGCGCGCCTACCCGCTGCGGGTGATGATCTGGCACGAGATCGTCAATGACGAATTCAACGGCCTGCCGGTGGCGGTGACCTTCTGCCCGCTGTGCAACGCGGCGATCGTTTTTGATCGCCGCTTCGACGGCCGCCTGCTGGATTTCGGCACCACCGGCAAGCTGCGCCACAGCGACCTGATCATGTACGACCGCCAGACCGAGAGCTGGTGGCAGCAGTTCACCGGCGAGGCCATCGTCGGTGAACTGACCGGCGGCAAGCTCAGCAGCCTGCCGGCGCAGATCGTCGGCTTCGCGGACTTCTCCCGCGCCTGGCCCTATGCCGATGTGCTCTCCCAGCGCACCGGCTTCAATCGCGACTACGGCAACAATCCCTACGTCGGCTACGACGACATCGAGCGCTCGCCGTTTGCCTTCGTCGGCCAGCCCGACGAGCGCCTGCCGCCGATGGAGCGCGTGCTCGCGGTGCGCGGCGCGGCCGGCACTCTGCTGTTTCCCTTCAACCGTCTCGGCGATGATGCGGTGTTGAATGAACAGCACGGCGACCTGCCCGTGGTCGTGCTGGCACACCGCCAGGTCAAATCGGCGCTGGACGGCGAGTACATCCCGACGTCGCGCGCGATTCCCGCCGCGGTCGCCTTCGACCGCCGCGTCGACGACCGCGAGCTGACCTTCAAACTGGACGATGACGAGCTGATCGACGAGCAGACCGGCTCGCAGTGGAACGTCTTCGGTCAAGCTGTCGACGGCCCGCTGGAGGGCGCGCAGCTGCGCCAGGTGGACGCCGGCGTGCACTTTGCCTTCGCCTGGCTGGCGTTTGATCCCAAAGCGGTGATCTACGCCGCTGAATAGGGATTGAGCCTGTCCGGATCATGATCCATCAATAATTTGGCAAAGCGATCATCCAGCTTCTATATGGCCGGAGATAAAGGTGGATCAGTTGTCGTCGACCGAGCAGTTTCGTTTCAAGATATGCGCCGGAATCCGCTTCGCTCTTTCCAGCTCTTCATTTTATCCTGGCTACGGGGTCTGATCCCAGGCTGCGAACGATCCCGGGCTGCGATCCCGGGCTGCGATCCCGGGCTATGAGGCCTATTCATCATCCGCCCGCTTGATAAACACGCTTATTTTATAAGCCTCCCGGTAGCCGCCCCGCAGATGGGCCGGTTTGCTGAGGGGGTATTCGCGCTCATCTGTATCGGAATGAAATCGCTCGATTGAATGATGCAGAAACCACTGCTCCAGCCGATCCAGCAGCGCCTGTCCGTGGCCTTCTCCTCGCCAGTTAGGCTCCACAAACCAGCCTTCGACATAGCCGTATTCATGATGCGCCGAGTGATAGCATTTACCTTCGATAAAGCCGTGCGGCACGCCGTCTTCACCAACCAGCAAATAGGCGATTTCCGAATCCTCTGAAAGAATGCCATCCACCTCTCGGGCGTGGGCGGCAAGATTTCCCGGCCAAAGCTGATTGCGCAGCCCCACCCATGACCCTCTGTGCTTTTTTTCAGCTTGTACGATAGTCATAATCATGACTGCTCAGGATTCGTTTTCACTACTTTTTATTTTTTACAGCAGTTTTGCAGAGTTTTCCCCGAGAGAAATTCACCGAGAGATGGCCCGATCGGGAGCCGGGATAATGTGCGTGGCGCAAGCGGGACAGAATGTGAATTTCACCTTTCCGGGGCGCCGGATAATCCAGTCGGGAACCCAGTCCCAGCGCTCCGATTCCAAAAAATTCTTCATCATGCGACAGTTGGAACACTGATGCAGAAAGCCATCCTCACCCTGGTAACACCGCAGATCCGCCAGATATGCCGTGCGGCTCGCTATCACGTCCGGGCTTTCTATGCGCGGTGCATTGACTATCAGCAGACCTTCTCCCTGGCCAAGCGGATGTACCACCTGCCGGAACAGGCGATAGATTTTTTCAGTGGAGCATTCGATGTCATGCGACCACGATTGCCGGGATTGCAGACAAAATTCGAACCAGCTGGCGTAGATATCACGAATCTCTCCCTCGACACAGTCGAGTATCGAAGTACCCAATCCCCACCGGCTTGAGATATCCGGCTCACCATCGTTTGTCTTGGCAAACTTGAACCAGGCTGGATTCAGGTACGCGATTCGATAATCCGCCCAGACGCCATAGATGGTGCCAGCGTGCGCATTGAGCTTGTCCAGATCATGATCCATCAATAATTTGGCAAACCGATCATCCAGCTTCCACATAGACCCGAGCTCACAACACAAGTGCTACGCGAGCACTGCAATCAACCCCGAGGGGAGACTTCCTTCCCAACATCTTTATCGGCCGAGCGATCGAGTTCAGCATCCACCTATCGACAGCTTTCTCACCGATGCCAGCGAGGCTTGCAAATCTTGACAATCGCTGCCGAATCAAGCTATTGGCACTTTCTCTGCTGGCGCGCTGCCAGGAGAAACATGGATCGACACCTGAGTTAAGGGTCAAATTTTTCTCATCCATCTCTTGGCCAGCTTCGCGATATCATCAGCGTGGTCAAGCCCATTTACTGAGCGGCGAGCATTTACAAAATCATGCCTATGCTTGGTAATGTGCCGGTGAATTGAATGCCCGAAGCGGCCAGTACTCATTCCATGGAGAATAACGAAAAGGGCCGATCCTGACTCCGCCGCTTTTGCAACCATTTCCTGCAGCGATATGCCAAACAGATTGGAATAGAATTCATAGTTGCGCTCCCATGTCAGCTGCACGTACCCCCTTCCATAATACGGGTAATAGTGAAGATTTGATTTGCGCCATTTTTCTCGCTGCTCCCACTTTCCATCATTTTGCTTTGGGTCGCCTTGAAAGAGATAGTATGCTTCTTCAACAGGCTGGAATGACCTTGCCGTCTCCCATTCTATGGTGGCCAACACATATGCCCAATGCGCTTTCAGAGGAAGAGAAAACTGTGGAGCCAAGGTGCAAACCCCATCTATGAGCGATTGCTTGTCAGGGAAGGATCTATCCAGCAAAGATGAGTTCATCTTGGCATTTTCCTTCAATTTGCTGATTCTTGTAGTGTTACCCTGTCCTTTGAGTTCATTTTCCACTGTAACAGTATTGGTATAACCTGCGTCCTGCTGCCAGACCAGAAAGGCACCTTCTGTCCTTTGACCCAAAAGCCCATCAATTGGGCCTGGGGAGTAACAAAGCGCATGGAGATCACATTGAACCAAGCGAACGCTTTCTTTATCAACAGACATGGAAAACTCCTGCATCAACAATAATGGCGCTTACTGCAAAGGAACCCCTGCAAAACTGCTGCGCTTGCCCGGCCAGCGTAGGAAACAGGCTGAAAACGCTCATTTGCCCCGCGCAAATGAGCATTTTGAGCGTGTTTCCGCCTTGGCCGGGCTGCGCTCGATACGTTTTGCAGAGCTTCCTTAGTGCCGACTGCACGTGTAATCACTCTTGCAACCTGAAAACCCAAATTGCAACGGGAACGAGAATAAACTCCAGCGCAACATACAGGATCAAAACCGGTTGCGGTTGGCCATCTGCGAAGAAGCTGATTACTCGACCGACTGCCAGACCAGCGGTGAATAACACGATAGAAAGAAGGGCTGGGTTTCTGTAGGCCTGATTAAATGCTGCGTACAACCAAAACAAGCCCAGGGCAAGATACAGGCACATGATGGCTCTGAGTATGTGAGCAATATTGATGTCAAGTGCCTCGATGCCCAGGAATGTCGCAGCAAACCAGTCAGGAGAGATGCCGTAGGCTAGTGCTATAGGCACAACCGCAACGAATGCAAATACAAGAAAATTCCTCTTCATGTTCTTCAATTTGAATTTCCTCCTACCGTTAACAATAAGGCTCAGACTGCTGAGCAGAGGCCCCAAGTGATGGGTCACAACACCCCACTTCTGCTATAGCAAGCGTTGCAAAGCTGCTGCGCCTACCCGGCCAGCGTTGGAAACAGGCTCAAAATGCTCATTTACCCTGCGTAAACCGCGCTTTTTCGCCTGTTTCCGCCTTGGCCGGGCTGCGCGCGTTAGGTTTTGCAGAGCTTCCTATACAACTCTTATCACCACCCCACAAGTGATTTATTTTATTGCTCGATCCGTGAATGCAGCACCAACCCTACAACCTCCGCTGCCTCAGGCCCTGCAACCTGGCCTGACCCCCTTCACTGCCCAGATACCCCGGTACTACCGCCCGAACCCCGGTCGGGCAAGCCTCGCAGCCATCGCCGCAAACACTATCCACCTGCAATGACTGATAATTGTCCCGCGAAAACGGCTTCCCCGGCACGTATTCCATCACCGCCGCCTGCATCCGCGCCAGGCGATCCGGCAGCGGCACGATCAGCCGGCGAATGCCGAGCACTTCGGCGGTGTATTCGACGATCTGGCGCAGGGTGAACACCTCCGGGCCGCACAGGTCGATGCGCTGATCAACGCTCTGCGGGTTTTCCAGTGCATTGACGAAAGCATCGGCCACATCGCCCACGTAAACCGGCTGGAATTTGGCGTCGGCACAGGCCAGCGGCATCGCCGGCGCGTATTTCAGCAGTCCGGCGAAGCGGTTGAAGAAGGAATCCCCCGGGCCGAAGATCACGCTCGGCCGGAAGCTGGTCACCGCCAGCTCGCTGCCGGCGACGTTGTGCACGTGGTTTTCCGCCTCGCCCTTGGTGCGCAGGTAATGGCTGGGGCCGCTCTCGTCAGCGTGCAGCGCGCTCATATGCAGCAGGCGCGCGACGCCCTGTTGACGGCAGGCATCGACCACTTTCTGCGCCAGCTCGACGTGGGCGCGGCGAAAGCCCTCGCCGTCGTGGCCGGATTCATTGAGGATGCCGACCAGATTGATCACCGCATCGGTGGCGGCGAAGTGAGCGGCGAGCTGATCGCGGTCGTGGATGTCGGCCCGCTCCAGCCTGAGCCCCGGCAACACCAGCAGCTCGCGATGCCGTTGCGGGTGGCGACTGAGCACCGTGACGCGCTTGCCGGCCGCGCTCAACCGGGCCAGCAGGTGGCTGCCGACAAAGCCGCAACCACCGAGCACACAGACTGAATCCACACGCATCACACCCGAGCCTCCATTTGCCAGCGATGCCCGCAATGTAACCGCTGGCCGGCCCTGCAGGCCACTACTGCGGACGGTTGTCATAAGCTGATAACGCCGTGGAATAAGTCGCCTCGATAGGCGTATAGAAATTTCCGCTTTGCCGGTTCGTCGCGCGCTCCGCCAAACTTGCCCGCTTGCAGCGGCTGCCTTGCCGCAGGAGAACCCCATGGCCGAGACCCGCCCGACCGACCTGCCGCAGTTCGAAAATCACGCCGCCCAGCGCCAGGCGGAGACCACCTGCTACATGTGCGCCTGCCGCTGCGGCATCCGCGTCACCCTGGAGGACGACGGCGAGGGCGAGAAGATCCGCTTCATCCAGGGCAATCCGGATCACCCGGTGAACCGCGGCGTGCTCTGCGCCAAGGGCAACGCCGGCATCATGAAGCAGATGTCGCCGGCCAAGCTGCAACAGCCGCTGCGCCGCAAACCGGGCAGCGAGCGCGGCGCCGGCGAGTTCGAGCCGATCAGCTGGGACGAGGCGCTGGATGAACTCACCGCGCGGCTGAAACACATCCGCCAGACCGATCCCAACCAGCTGGCCTTTTTCACCGGCCGCGACCAGATGCAGGCGCTGACCGGCTTCTGGGCCAGCCAGTTCGGCACGCTGAACTGGGCCGCCCACGGCGGTTTCTGCTCGGTCAACATGGCTGCCGCCGGGCTGTACACCACCGGGCAGAGCTTTTGGGAATTCGGCGATCCGGATTGGGACAACGCCAAATACTTCATGATGTGGGGGGTGGCCGAAGACCACGCCTCCAACCCGATCAAAATCGGTCTCGACAAGTTCAAGCGCAACGGCGGCAAGTTCGTCGCCGTCAACCCGGTGCGCACCGGCTACCAGGCGATCGCCGACGAGTGGCTGCCGATCCGCCCCGGCACCGACGGCCTGCTGGCGATGAGCATGATCCACGTGCTGCTGGCCAACGACCGCTTCGACTGGGATTTCCTGGTCCGCTACAGCAACGCCACCCAGCTCGTCGTGCAGACCCCGGGCGAGGCGGGCGACGGCCTGCTGCTGCGCGGCGAGGACGACGCACCGCTGGTGTGGAGCCTGCGCGAAGAGGGCTTCGCCCCCTGGTACGACGTGGACTGCCAACCGGCGCTGTTCGGCGAATACACCGCGCCCGACGGCCGCCCGCTGAAAACCGTGATGACCCTGCTGGCCGAGCGCTACCTCGCCGATGAATACAGCCCGGCGGTGGCCGCAAAAGAGTGCGGCATCGACGCCGAGACCATCGAGCGGCTGGCGCTGGAGATGGCCCACGTGGCCTTCGAGGAAGAGATCGTCATCGACACCCCGTGGGTGGACTGGGCCGGCCGCGAACACGACAACTTCATCGGCCGCCCGGTGGCGATGCACGCCATGCGCGGCGTCTCCGCGCACAGCAACGGCTTTCAGGCCTGCCGCGCGATCCACTTTCTGCAGATGCTGCTCGGCGCCATCGACTGCCCCGGCAGCCATCTGGCCAAGCCGCCCTTCCCGCGCCACCTGCCGCCGCCGATCAAACCGGCCAACAGCGCAGCGCCGGACACCCCGCTGTCCGGCCCGCCGCTGGGCTTCCCCACCGCGCCGGAAGATCTGGCGATCAACGCCGACGGCTCGCCGAAACGCATCGACAAGGCCTATTCCTGGGAGGCGCCGCTGGCCAATCACGGGCTGATGCACATGACCATCCGCAACGCGGTGGCCGGCGATCCGTACAGCATCGACACGCTGATCCTGTTCATGGCCAACATGGCCTGGAATTCGACGATGAACACCGCCGAAACCCGGGACATGCTGCGCGCCAAAAACGAGGACGGCAGCTACAAACTGCCGTTTCTGGTGGTCGCCGACGCCTTTCACTCGGAGATGGTCAGCTTCGCCGATCTGGTGCTGCCGGACACCACCTATCTGGAGCGCCACGACACCATCTCGATTCTCGACCGGCCGATCTCCGAGCCGCACGCGGTCTGCGATTCGATCCGCCAGCCGGTGATCGAGCCGGATCGCGACGTGCGCCCCTGGCAGGAGGTGCTGATCGAGCTGGGCGCGCGGCTCGGCTTCCCGGCGCTGGTCGATGGCAGCGGCCAGCCCAAATTCGACGGCTACTGCGATTTCATCACCCGCTGGGAGAAGGCGCCGGGCATCGGCTTCCTCGCCGGCTGGCGCGGCGAGGAGGGCGAATCGAGCATCGTCGGCGCGCCCAACCCCAATCAGTGGGAGCGCTACAAAGAGAACGGCTGCTTCTTTGAGTACTCACTGCCGCCGCAGCAGCGCTACTACCGCTTCGCCAATCGCGACTATCTCGAATTCAGCAAACGGGCCGGCTTCAACGCCCACAGCGGGCCGATCGTGATGGAGCTCTACTCCGAGACGCTGCAGAAATTCCGCCTCGCCGGGCAGGGGCTGTACGACGGCCCGATGCCGACGCGCGAGGAGGACAAGCAACGCCTCACCACCTATTTCGATCCGCTGCCCTTCCACTACATGCCGCTATCTGACCAACGCATGGCCGAGCAGGGCATCGACCGCGAGCAATACCCCTTCCACGCGGTCAACCAGCGGCCGATGTTCATGTACCACAGCTGGGATTCGCAGAACGCCTGGCTGCGCCAGATCAACGCCCAGAATTACCTGTACATGAACCGCCAGCGCGGCCGGGAAATGGGCCTCAAAGACCTGAGCTGGGTCTGGGTCGAGTCGCACAACGGCCGCATCCGCGTGCAGCTGAAACTGATGGAAGGCTGCAACCCGGATACCGTCTGGACCTGGAATGCCATCGGCAAGCAGGCCGGCGCCTGGGGCTTGTCGAAGGACGCGCCGGAGGCCAAACGCGGCTTTTTGATGAATCACCTGATCCCCGAGTTGCTGCCGCCGGATGCAGGCCAGGCGGAGATTACGAACTCCGATCCGATCACCGGTCAGGCCGCCTGGTACGACCTGCGCGTGCGCATCTACGCCGCCGACGATGCCCCCGGCGAAGCAGCGCAGAGCAGCGCGCCGGAGTTTGCCGAACTGCCGCCGCTGCCGGGTGCCAGCCCCTCGCCGGATGCACTCGGCTACAAGACCCACGACGCGGTGAACCTCGAACGCCCGATCGCCGATGTGCTGGGCAAGGGTGCGACAGGGGAGAAAAAATAATGAAGCTCGGACTGGTCATCGATCTCGACACCTGCGTCGGCTGCCAGGCCTGCGCGGTGGCCTGCAAGCAGTGGAACACCTCCGGCACCACCGGCGCACTGCCGGACTACGACCCCTACGGCGCCGAGCCATCGGGGCTGTGGTTCAACCGCGTACGCCACTACGAAGTCGGCGACTTCCCGGCCAATCGCACGGTCAACTTCCCCATGTCCTGCATGCACTGCGAGGATGCCGCCTGCGTCGATGTCTGCCCCACCGGCGCCTCCTACAAGCGCGCCGAGGACGGCATCGTGCTGATCGATCAGGACAAGTGCATGGGCTGCAACTACTGCAGCTGGGCCTGCCCCTACGGCGCCCGCGAGCTGGACCGGCACAGCGGCACGATGAAAAAGTGCACCCTGTGCGTCGATCGCATCTACGACACGGCACTGCCCGAGGCCGAGCGCCAGCCGGCCTGCGTGCTCACCTGCCCGACCCACGCGCGCCACTTCGGTGACTTCGACGACCCGCAATCCGCGGTCAGCCAGCTGGTCGCCCAGCGCCGCGGCGAAGGGCTGATGGAAGACCTCGGCTACGCGCCGGTGAATCGCTACCTGCCGCCGCGCAAATCCGCGCAGGTGGCCAGCGCGGCGCGCAGCGAGGGTGGCTCGCTGCTGGACAGGCTCAAGGGCTGGATGGGCCGGCAGAATCGCTCCGCAACCAGCCCATCGGCCAGCCAGACGGCCAGCCAGCCGGCCAGCGAATCAGGGGAGACAGAGGCATGAACCCGGCGTTTTCGGTACTCGTTTTCACCGTCGCCGCCGGCGCCGGCTACGGCCTGCTGAGCTGGCTGGCGCTGCTGTTGCTGCTGCCGCATCTGAGTGCGGGCGCCGCGCCACTGAGCGACAGCGAACTGCTCGCCGGCGGCCTGCTGGGGCTGGCGCTGGTGACGCTCGGGCTGCTGTCCTCGACCCTGCACCTGGCCAACCCGAAGAACGCCTGGCGCGCCTTTATGCGCTTCAGGACCTCGTGGCTGTCGCGCGAAGCGGTCTGCGCGCTGCTGTTCTACCCGCTGGCGCTGCTCTGGCTGGCCGCCGCGCTGGACTGGATTCCACTGGGCGCGGGCGCCGTCGCCGCGCTGTCGCTGCTGACCCTGCTGCTGGCCCAGCTGACCGTGTTCACCACCGGCATGATCTACGCCTGCCTGAAAACCATCCGCCACTGGCACACCCCGCTGACCCCGGTGAACTACCTGATGATCGGCCTCGTCACCGGCCTGCTGCTGCTGCTCGCGGTGCGCGGCCTCGCCGGTGATGCGGGCATCGGCCGGCTCGGCGAAGTGGCGCCGATGCTGCTCGCCGCCGGCGCCATCGCCAAGTGGCTGTATTTCCGCCGCGCGCGCCTGCCGGGCAAATCGCTGAACGACGCCACCGGCCTCGGCGACGGCTCCCGCTCCGCCAGCACCGCCGGCCGCGTGCGCCTGCTCGATCAGGGCCACACCGCCGGCACCTTTCTCACCGACGAGTTCGACTACCGCGTCTCGCTGGCGCGCATCGCCGGCCTGCGCCTGCTGGTCGCCGCGCTGCTGTTCGCCGCGCCGATCCTGCTGCTCTCCAGCGCCACCAGCGGCGACGGCGGCAGCGGCGCACTGCTGCTGGCCGCGCTGGCCGGGCTGGCCGGCGCGCTGCTCGAACGCTGGCTGTTCTTCGCCGAGG